>JAABUI010000022.1_pt1 | contig 263926 bp, 243 predicted proteins | sample 5559111 | NCBI WGS metagenome assembly JAABUI01 (sample SAMN10711870, study PRJNA513365) | rock metagenome | isolation source: Antarctica rocks | place: Antarctica: Victoria Land, Buttleship Promontory
TTAATCAACGAATCGACATTCTTTCAGCACTATATCAACGACGTGTTGTTCGACTGTCTGCATAAATTCTGTCAGATCTATCTGAATGACATTCTCATCTACAGTAAGATCTTGAAGAAACATAGAATTCATGTGAAGAAAATGCTAAACAAGCTTCGTGAAGTCGATCTGCAGATAGACATTGACAAGTGCGAATTCAAGATTCAGAAGATCTCGTTTCTAGAACTATTGATATTCATCAATGATCTACGAATGAACTCTCGAAAAGTAGATGTGATTCGAAGCTGAAAAGTGTCTCGATCGTTGACTCATGTACAGATTGTTAGGGGCCAGCATAGAGCGAGTCATATGGGTGTAATGTAACGAGTATATAAATGCTAAGGAAGGAAAGTATCTAGAAGGGAAGAGCCGGCTATCTATATGACTCAGGAGAACATAAGCTAACCCTGAATAGGGTTGGCCTCGGAACAACCCTATAGCCTAGCGGCGAGCGGCCGGCGATAGTCATCAACATAGCCACCAACATAGCTACCAACATAGGTGCGTAGCTAGGATCGTAACACGTTGATCTCTTAACTCGATCAGCATCTTGATGATCTCGTCTGACTGATCGATAGCTCATTGACAAAGTTATTGACTTATGTTGATGTCTCATGAGATAGCGACATTCTGAGATCTCGCTGAAGCATCGAAAGAAATAAGAAAAACTCGTCTACTAGCAGTGCTTCTAAGCAGATGAGCTGTGCGTGACTCGACTGATTCAGAGTCGCGTATCATTGTAAGAAAGATAAAGATAAATAGATAGATTATGATAAGATTGAGTGATTGATTTGATAAATTTGAGTAAATTTGAATATGTGTTTTAATGAAAGTAATTCAAAGAATCTCTTGCGAATTTTCTAAATAGAAGTAGATTATTTCATATCATTTACACGTTGATAGCAGAGTAGTTGATTAGCATTTATCTACTGTTAGAGATCAGCATAATGCAAGTCATATGAGTGTCATTTAACTAATAGATAAATGCTAAGAAAGAAAAGTATCTACAGAAAAGAACTCAATTCTTTATATGTGTGTTTCTCAGCTCTGTGCTAGATTCGAAAGAGTTGATGTCTTACACATATGATGCAGAGTTTCAAGAACATCATTACTAGCTTGAATGCTCACTAGACTTGATTAGAATGAAACTCAGATCAGAGCTAGAAAGAATAGACGAGAACTAGAATCGTAACATTAGAATACACTCATATGATTCGCTTTATGCAGATTCATAACATTTAGATGCAATCAAATCAATGTTATTTCATGAGTTATTAAGAAATGAAACTTCGTCTTATGATATTTTTCTTTCACTCATTTAATGCTCATTTCTTGAGCATCAATCTGATTCTTCTATGATACTAGTTAAATGAAGATGAAGATGAAATCGAAATCAAAAGTAAAAGTGAAAGATGAAGATCAAAAATATAGAATAAACTTAAGCAAAATGATGATTAAAACAATAACTAGTCAGTAGATTGATGATTAAAGAATCAGATTTTCAAGAGAAAAGATGAGATATATGATTAACTAGTAGATCAATAGCTAAATAATAAAATATTCAAGAACAAAGATGAAGCTTTGAACATGACTAGTTAGTAAATTAATAGTTAAAGAGCAATATTTTCTGATGCAAGAACGAAGCTTTGAACATGATTAACTAGTAAATTAATAGTTAAAGAATGATAATTTCTAAAGCAAAGCTTTGAACATAATGAAAATGAATAAAGTCATCAAGATTTAATTCTAATCATTACACAGTGAATGTTAATGAGTTTATTGCATAATGATTAAAGCAAGCTTTGATCAGATGAGATAATAGTCACTAAATCAATGATAAATTGAAAGTGACAAGATATATGAAAGCAACAAGATGTAAAGATGATCACATGATTTTACAAGATAGTAAATGAGTTACTCTGTTACTGATTATTTGATAGTACAGTTTTTTATTTTATTTTTATTTTATTTTTCTTATGAAACTATTTTGTTTCTTGCAAAATCATTTTCTTTCTTCTTTTTTATTTCTTATTCTTTATATATTAAAAATGAAAATAAAATTGAGTAATGTTAAAGTTTAAATATATAATTTTTGCATTTGACAGATCTGAATCTGTGAAATTTTAATTGATTAAATTTATTAAATTCAAAAATATAGTTTCATCTTTGATTTTTGAAGAAATCGCTTTAAAGAACGTGATGATGAAACAAAGATAAAGAGCGAAACTGAATATGTAAGCTTGAAAAAGACGTGTTATCTTTGACTCTGTAACATATGTTCTTTCTCACTAAGTTTATGAAACATGATGTATAAATTCTTCACGAATAAACATGATTTAATAAATGAGTCATAAGATGAGTTTTAAAACGAGTCACTAGAAAGAATTCTTGCAGATGTATCATGAAATGAGAAGATAAAGAATGAGAAGATAAATGAATCATGAAAGAAAGTTCAAGCAGATGATTTAAACGAGAAAACAGAGACATTTTGAGTAAGCATTCAACGAGAATTTCAAGCAGATGATTAGCAAGATGAGTTATAAGATGAGTTATAAGAAAGATAAATACATGATGAGAAACAAGATAAAGAAACAGAGAGTCTTTGCTTGAGTTTTCAACGTAAATTTCTAGCATCTTGAGCAGATGATTAAGCAGATGAGACAGAGACTGAAGTGAGAATTGCAGAGATTGAGAAAAAAGAAGTGATTTAAGTGAAGAATCGCTGCAAATCTTGAACAGATGATGAGCAAAAAGATGAGCTTGCAAATAACAAAGTCAGAAATCTAGATGAAGATTGAGTGAAAGAAACAATAAACTTTCAAACTGATAACAAAATGAATTTTCAAGAAACAGTTGAATCAGATGAAGTTGAATTAAATCATTCAGATCAAACAAGCTTTATGACTTATTAATGAGTCATTTTTCGCTTACAAATTCAATGTATCTCATTCAAATCATCATCATCATTGAATAGCTTCAAGTGCTCAGTTTTTTCTTAAGCTTTCTCTTGAGCTTAAGCTTTCTTTAGATTCAGCTCTTTCTGAGCTTAAGCTTCATTCTCTTCAGCTTTAACACACATAGTTTGTATATGCTCATATAGTTGAACTCTCTGCTTCTTTGATTTTTCCTCTCACTCTTCAAGCATGAGTCTCAATGTCTGAGTAATATGTCAATCTTTTGAATTAAACGTTTGCAGCAGCTGTTTTCTAGTCTTCAAAGAAAAGATTATCAGCTGACTTAAGCTGATTGATGCGTTCATATTTAGCTCGTTCAAGCTGTTCATCAATGCATTCATTGTTGCAAAGATGAACTCGTTGCTTTCTGTTGTTTTGTCATTATTCTACTCAATATCATGAAAATGATATTCTCACGTTGAGCTTAAATGTTGAGAGATAGAATACAGATGTGATATAGAAAGCTTCGAAATCAACAGAGCGAGCATGAATACATGCAATGATCAATCTAGTAAATAGATAAATCTAGAAGATAGACTAGATACAGATGACTAGATAGATAAATAGATAGATAGATAGATAAATATGTCTCTATGTAAATGTTTTCATCTAGAAAAGAGATCAAAAGATGATGAGTAAAAGAGTGAAGAAGAAGAAAAACTTCGCTCGAGAAACTTCTATTAATAGTAGTCAATGTTCTCATGAACTCTGAAGATGCAACTCAATAGCTCTGCTCGAAAAATCTCTATGAATGATAGTCTATATTTTCATGAATTCTGAAGATGCAACTGAGTCATGCTCAGAAAACCTCTATGAATGATAGTCTATATTCTCATGAATTCTGAAGATGCAACTGAGTTATGCTTGAAAAATATCTATCAATAGTAACTAATATCTTCATGAACTTTAGATGCAATTGAATCAATGCTGTTTCATGAGTCATTAAGAGATAAGACTTCGTCTCACGACAATGTAAATGCATTAATTGAATACATTATATATTTTGCTTAAGAGTGCAAAAGCACTTATGTTACATATATTAAAATGAGAGAACATAGTGTTAAAAATGATGCAAGTGCATAATAAGAAAAGAGTAATAATGTTGAAAAGAACAACAAAGATGCATATAGTGACATTGATTACTAAAGAAAAGAAGATGCATTAAACACTGTAATCAGTTTGCATGATTTTAAAGCTATGTTTGCAATAAATGATGATTACGTTGTTAACAGCATGATTATATTTGATGAATTTAATGAAGAAAGAACATGCAAAAATAACAGTGAATTGCATGTTTCAATGATATTATTCAACATCATGACTATCAATGCTGTCAGAGACTGAGCTAGGCTAGAGATACTATCAATATAGAAGACTGGTATTATTATTATTACTTTGATAGAATCTAGGTACAAGACAATACACCAGGTAATATACAAGACGAAAGACAAAGAGCGAAAGAAAAGAACGAGGGCTCGGCTTCTATATACATGAACCGGGCAGAACCAAGGCTAGACAGTAGTCCTATGACTTAAGATTGCAGAGGTCCGCGCACACGGCTGAGGTGGCCGAAACAGGATTGCTGAGGCTAGATTAAGATGACGGTGACTAGATTGATGACTTGGTTCATTGAACTGCGGAACAGGTTCAATGAACCGAGGTTACCTAAGGCATCGATGATCTATGTTCTAAACCGGGTTGGTGACCTGGCACCATGACAAATGCTACAAGTATTAAGATCATGTTTGTTGAATCAAATGACAAAGATGCATACTGTGCTCATATGAATTTTATGAATGTTAGAAATTTTAAAGATATTAGAAATTCTAGAAATTCTAGAAATTTTAGCGCTTTTATGAATATGTCTCAGTTAAAATCAACGCAAATCTGAAACATGAGATTAAACTAATATTTGAAATATTAATCACTAAAAGCGCTAAAATCTGTCCCTGTCACTCTTTACAAACTGTCGATGTCTGTTGTTCAGAAGCAATCACAAAGGGTAGAACATCTTGAATCGTCGAGAAAAGAGATCACTGGTGTTAGAATCAGGGGGGCTTGACACGAGAACGTAGCAGAGTGGTCCCAAAGGGTTGATGTGTGCAAATGCATGATTGCTACTACTTGATTCTTTTCTTCCCCGAGGTTTTTGAGCCCTCGAACCTGTAGGCCGTTATTCTGATTACTTCGTAGGAAAAGCTCGTATGTGTGAGAGTCTTCACTCGGTGATCCATGAGAGATACCGTCAACCGTATGTTTACGTCCCATTGAATTCCTTGGAGCTGGTGAGTTCGAACCCCGCCGTATAATGTTCAAGTCGCTTTAACGCTTTCTGTCAATTCACACTGAGTTGGTTCCGGAGACAAATACAATAAGAACAGCAACGTATCTGTATTCAGCACCCTGTTAGTCCTCGATACCTCGAGCTATAGGAATAGCTTAGTCTCGAAGAGTCTACTTACGTTGCTCCAGCAATAAATAGTTCTACAGTCCTCGCTTTCGTCAAGTTTGATAATGTTGCGATGAAAAGAACAATAGCAATTATAACGATAATCAGTCGGTCCGTTGCACCATCCACGGCGCGGCAGACTACCAATGGTATCAACAGGAGAAAGATTACAAGGGAGATTATCAGTGATCGAGTCGCCCTCATTGTCAAGGTGCCGGAAGATATGTAGACGTGTGAGTCCCTTGATATACTGTCCTGTCTCTATGATAAGCTCACACTTTTAAACAGACTGGGAAGATATATTTAGACCTCATGAAAACCTTGGTAGAATCGAATCAACTTATCTTCCACCCAGGGTCTGAGCTGCGTCACAGCATCGTCGCCCGATGGAGCTATGCTGAGCAAATCCTTGCAATGAGTCAGGTATGCAGTTTCCTCTCTAGCCAAGCAGGCATTGCCATTGACCCAGTTTTGCAGACTCGACACATCTCGTGACTTTGCAGCTTCTAACCCTAGCATTCGATGGTTTCTTTCTACGAGCGTATCTGCAAAATTTATCAAACAGCTGCCTTGCAGTACTCTAGGGAGTCAGGCACACCATATTCAGCTAAGGCAGCATCAATGTCCGAGAGAACAGAACTTCGCTCCTTATTATTATCACACCGACTACTCCCGAGGAATAGAACGGCAGTCTCTTCTCGATCGATTCTCTCTAGTTGCTTTTCGAGTATGGACAGCCTGTCCTGCTTTAGCAAGAGTAAACGAGTTCGTAGGTTGGAGAAACGACGACAGAGATTGAACGAGTTGTCCGCTGCGACGAGCGCCGAGAATCGAGGATAGCCAGGACGATAGTCTTCGACTGAGAATAATGAGTGATATAACTTCATGTATTACACCAGGTTGAAGAATCAATCATACTCTGGTACTCTTGGATATCGCAGACTTTGGTTTTATTGGTATATTTTGAGAGCGATGCTTTCCAGCACAAAAGTCCACTTTTGAGTAAACTTTTGTATTTGGTGGTGCGGAATACATTATTCCTATCAATCAACTCACCCATGGTGGCTGTTACAGCTAAAGCTGTAAGAAGTGCTATACTGGAAGAGGGATGGCTAGGACGATGTGAATCCTGAATTTAATTGAAATATAACATGTGTTCTTGAAATCCCATCTGCTGCTCGAGGGATTCTGCGGGATCCAATCCTTGTATAGAAATTATCATCTATTATTCATGGGCCTGGATTTAGGGACCTTCATTCGAATTCAGGCATAATTTTGATTAGTAAGCTTCTTATGGATCCACATACTTTCATCATTCCATATATCACCCAAGGCGACCAGTAGTGTCCAAGCTGACATTTGAGGATCCCAATCGGAGATGTACACGACGGTACATGCGGGCGCAGTCGTGACTTCAGCAAGGCGCAGTGCAGGAATGACGCCCCGTTTATACAGACCCGGCAAGACTTACCCGAGGTAGTGATTTGCCTCGTTTCAGGTTAGCCTCATATTTTGCGGATGATCAAGTCGACTTCCTGGCAAAGTCTTCATTGTCAACTTCTTTTCCTAACAATCTCCTAGACCTTGTACAGAAATTATTGGTGCCTGACACGCTTCTATTACTCGAAAATCCGCCGTCTGTAAAGCCAATCAATGCAATGGAAGCTTCTAAAGGGTGTGTACCTAAATTCCTATTGCTATGGGTGTACTAATATACTCGGCCGAAGCGACCAGAGCCCAACATTCACGTTCTGCGATGATGGTGGTCGCCCCTTTGTTACAGACTACGGTGCTGTAAGTATTTGATTCTAAAATGTTCAATCTCAGTGCTTAACACCTCTCTAGATAAGCAAATTTCGACCGGGAGACATAGTGTATTTCTGCGCTCCTGGCACAGTAATACGCGAAGGTCCATATACGATATCGTCCGTACCCGTGACCGGACAATATACGTTGGTCCTTCCAAACGGCCAACAAGCTAGGAACGGGAACGTGGTGGAGGAGAAAGACCTAAAAGCATCGGGAAGTACTTGAAGTACGGAGGTAGTAATAGCAAACGGACACATTCGAGAGGTGGTCATGGGTGAGAATGTATTTTGGCTTTGATTGATATTTATATTCTCTCCGCAAAAGTGTGCACAACGAAACTCCGAGTCGTCCAATTATCTGATGTATTATCTTCTTCGCCTCGACGGAATGCAATTAAACTTGACAGAAAATTCGATAGCTGTCTGTGACTACCACGTAAAGGCTCCTGAAATTCCTCAGCAGAAGTGTGGAGTTTTGGCAACTGAAATGTTGTGAATGAGCTTGGTTTGTTGGTGATAAAGACTTTGAAAATGTCTTCGCATTCATATTGATCCTGGTCCCTCAACGACTCTGGAATGGTCATTTGGAGCGAAATTTCCCTCTTGCCAGTGTGCTTCGTCTTATCGTTTCTTGGCGGCACCACTATCGAGTCCCCTCCACCTGATCCAGAAACAAGGTCATCGATTTGCCATGATGGGCCCAAGTAAAGAAGAGCCATATACAATGGCTGCTTGCCCAAGTTTTGGACTGTTAGAACTACCTTCTCACCATCTTTAACGTCTAAGACACCTCCTGATTGAAGATCATTGCCAATCGTGTCGCTAAGGCAAGTTTTCAAAGATTTCTCAAAGGACTGTTTGGGCGCTTCATTCTCAATTCCCTCAATATACTTGAAAGTTGCCACGTGCTCCAATATACTCATGGCATGATACATGGCTCTGTTTTTGTCTGCTGGTATTTTCGGCAAGCTGAGGATTCTTTGATATGACTCATTGAGGAATTCGTATTCGTTCAGTGTATTGCGGGTGAGATTGAGTAAATAAGGCTGCCCTTCACCATACTCGGTGAAAAGACGTAGGTAAGGTCTGGATTTTGCAATTTCCATCCACTGAGTCTGATTACCATCATCTATCATGAGCTGTACAGGAATCTTCCAAGGAGATAGGTATTTGACCCGTCTCGCCTTCCACCTTGTTCTAGTCCCGATCGCGATAGACGTTTTGTTGGTCGCTACCAAGTCCGACTGAACGCTTCCAACCATGGTAACCCTAGCATGGAACGAAGCTTGATCTATGTCCTTGAAGGTCTCTTCTGACGACTCGAGTGGATACACGGCATATTCCTCGTCCTCGCATACGCCATGTACGTGTCCCACTCCCAGGTACAGCCGATTACCTTCCGGCTTTCTTAGGACATGGATGAAGGCTGTATGCTCTTCTGACCTGAGCTTCCCGAAAAAAGACAGGTCTTTATTTCCATAGCGCATTGGGGTCTGCCGTGGCCAATACACATGAAATTTCATGCGCAAATGGTCGTAGACTAATTGGTGCGTGAGGTCTGTACCAGTTAGGGAGATGAGTGCACGAACTAAAAAGTACGATAACGCGCCATGCTTCATGCCATCAAGTGTAAGCTCCTGGGCTACCTCGTGTGGACCACAGGCTGTGAGGATTATGTAGCCGTCAGGGTTTATCAGCCAATTTGGTCGGATGCGAGCATTGCGTAAAGTTGTACCACCAACGCAAAGGCTGATACTCGGGTCGAGCTGCTGTGGATACGCTGTATCGACGGCAGAGTCATAGACCATAGCTCGAACGCCATTCTTCTCTCGCTCGTTACGGCGTATAACGCTTCCCGAGAAACAGCAATCGAGGATGACTGTCACCAGAAGACCTTTGTTGACCATTTTACTCAGCAAATTTGCGAGTTCCCGACCATGGAGATAGCGGACACCATTGGCAGTGAATTGGTCAAATAATACTAAAGCCAGATCGCCTGTATCTTTATTGCTGTATTCTTCAGAAGAGGTAGTTTCTTCCTGTGTTCCATGTCCAGAGAAATGGATGTATACGAAATCTCCAGGTTTCGCTTCATTTGTAATCTTTTTCAGGCTAGAAGTAACGTTGTCGTACGTTGGCCATAAATTTGGGGTTTCAGTCGGATGACGGGAGCTTGTATCAGCGGGTTTGCTCGCCTTAAAGATATCAATGTGCGTAGGTGCATGTCTGGTCTTGAGATATTGTTCCATGCTCTGCACATCTCGGACACATCCCTCTAGAGGTTTCGCGGGGTTCATGTAGAAATTGATCCCAATCAGAACCGCCCAATGACTTGGCGCAGCATCCACTTCGTCCATTGCCAGGCGAATTTTGTCAGGTCTCTCGAAAAATTGTCGATACTCGCTAGGGGATTAGATTTCTAATACGAGAAGATGTCTTTCAAGCCAAATTGTGGGGAACTGTGGGGGCGACGTTGCCCGATACCACCAATGCTCACAGTCAAACAACCCAGTTGCAACAAACAGGGTTCTCGAAATGTGTTGAGCTTACGAATCGGCCAAAATGTGAACACACTTTGGAACAATCCTATTCAGGTATGTATAGCATATTTCAACAAAATGGTAGGAGGAGCAGTGTAGTAGTAGAGTGACTCAATGTTCTGGAGGCAGTGCTGGGGGTAACTAGGTATCGGGATGTGATACACAGAGTTGAGCACGGCTTTCCCCTCCGAGGGTAGGGCGTTGAAAGACCTCTAGTCTGTATGATGGTTCAGTTGCTTCGAGTAAGATGGTCAAAGGGTTGGTGGTGCACACGGATTTCATTGTCTGTCAGGTACGACTAACACTGCGAGAATTTTAGGTAAGCTAATACTCTACATTACCCCGCTCCTTCCATCCACAGTGTCGGGGTTAGGTACAGTAAACCCGAGCCTGAATGCCTCATTGTCGCAGTCCGTGGAAGGAGAACAGAATCAATGAATGACTTCGACTTCAGAAAGAAGGACTCGAAGGATGACTTGGAGGAGGCTATACGCGCGGAACATGCAGCTGTTAATGCTACGTCTGAAGGCCATCCAGATCGAGCGGTCCGTTTGTATAATCTCGGGAGCGACCTCTATCAACTCTACCTTAAAAGAGGATCAACGAGCGATCTAGACGAGGCGATACGTATTGGGGAAGCTGCTATCGATTCTACGCCCGAAAACCATCCAGATAGGGTGCAATATTTAGCCACCCTCGGAGTTAGATTTCAAAGTCGACATGAACGAACAGCTTCAATGGACGACCTTGAGAAGGCTGTACGCATTGCACGAGCTACCGTTGATGCCACGCCTGAAACCCATCCAGCTCGAGGGGCAGCTTTGCACAATCTTGGGGTTGGGTTCCTTGGTCAATTCTTAAGAACAAGATCAATGGACGACCTAGAAGAGGCGATACGTATTGGACAAGCTGCTCTTGATGCTACGCCTGAACACCATCCAGATCGAGCGGAGTGTCTATTTCAACATTCAATTAAATTTCGTTTTCAGTATCAGGAAACCGGGTCAATAGACGACCTAGACAAGGCTATATGCATCGGAGAAGCTGCTATCAACGCTACTGATGAAGAAAATCCACTTCGAGCGTGTTTTTTAAACAATTATGGATCCGGATTTATGCTTCGATATGATAGAATAGGATCAGCAGACGACCTACAAGAGGCTTTTACTCAATTTACCGAATCTTTGTATGAATCCAGCAGTCTTCATTTGGATTGTCTTATTGGTGGACTACAAGCTACGGATATTGCTATAATGGATAAAGACTATTTTCAAGGCGCTCAGTTCCTAACAGAGTGTCTTGCATTGTTTCCATCAATCATCCCACGATCCGGTTCATATGAAGACCATTTGTATTTTCTTCGCTTTATCTCGGGCCTAGGCTCGCTAACCGCATCGGTTTTTCTTAGGGATAGAAGACCTGCTTTGGAATCCCTGCTTGCTCTCGAACAGACTCGGGGGGTGATTTCCAGCTTACTATTAGACTCAAGGTCGGACGTCTCGATGCTACATGAGCGCCAACCAAATATATGCTCTGAATATAGCCGAGCGCGAGAATCTATTGCCCGATCGACCTTAATTGCGCCCTTTAACAACGCTGACTGTCTGCAAAGATTAGGACTACCGGGACTACCAGGATTCCCAGCAGGGATCTATACGTTGGGAACGCTTGCACGCTCACTTGAGATCAGAGCACTAGATGTGCATAAAGCGCTGATTCGAAAGCAACCTGAATTTGACAGATTCCAACTACATCCAACAGACCCAGGACTTCGTGACCTAGCTCGGTACGGTCCTATTGCTATATTCAATGTCACCCATGTTGGTAGTGATGCATTGTTAATAACGGAGAATAATATTCAAGTGCTGCCGCTTCCTCAACTCATTCTCCAAGATTTACAAGAATACGTATCAAGGGATATGGGTGGGAATAGATCGCGCAGAGACGCTAAACTTGTTTCAATAGACGGTAGTAGTAACGTCACGGAAGAGATAAAGAAAAATACTCAGGCAGAGAGCATGCGCTGGATTTGGGACGTCGCCGTTAAGCCTGTCCTGGGAAAGCTTGGACTCTTATGGCAGCACAGGCCTCCGCCTGTGCTACCATGCCTATGGTGGGTAGGCGGAGGATTGATGGCACTTCTTCCGCTGCATGCTGCGGGAGAGCATTCCTTGGGCTCGACAGAAAACACGATGGCCCACGTCATATCCTCATATGCCCCAACGCTCAAGGCTCTCCAATTTGCTCGAAAGAAGACTTGGGTACCACCTATGGCCAAAAAAAGCAAAGTTCTAGTTGTAGTAATGCATAAAACACCGGGTCATGATGATTTAAACGTGGCTGATGAAATTGCTGCAATTCGGCAACATATTGGCTCCTCTGCATCAGTTGAAGTCCTCGAAGGTCCGACCGTTACAGCTGTCCTCGACGAAGTCATAGATTCTTCCATGGTCCATTTCGCTTGTCATGGCTTCTTAGATACGGAACGGCCCTCAAAGAGTGCTCTTCTCGTCGGGACAGGAAGTGTCGAGGAGCTGAGATTGGAAGATCTTCAACAACTGGATCACCAGCTTGCACAGGTCGCCTATCTTTCAGCATGCTCAACGGCTGAAATAGGCGCCCGGAATTTTATTGACGAGAGTATTCATCTGGCCAGCACCTTTCAGGTTGTCGGCTTTCGACATGTGATTGGAACGTTGTGGGGAGCTTACGATAGGGCAGCTGTGGTTGTTGCAGCCAAGTTCTATGAGCACTTACTTAAGCAGGACTTAAATACTGTCTCTTCCGTGCCACGTGCATTGCATCGTGCTGTTTTAGATCTGAAGGCCAAAGATGGTAACAGTGACAATATCTCACTTTGGGCACCATTTATCCATATGGGGCCTTAGACGTCGATACCGACAGTCTTATGACGTTTCTTACGGAATCTGTAGTGATAGAATTACATCGGGGACCTACGCTGAGTAGATGGGCGAGGACTCTAAGACCTGTGGCAGCAGGTTTGAATAATAGTGCAGCGCAGACAGCTGCAAAGAAGATCCAACTGTGGGCATGACGTGCTCCCTTCGGAGTGCACATTCGCGTAACTAACTAGTTTTCCATAATTCGAGGTTGTATGTGCTGCTTGAGTAGTATATATATCAAATGAATTACTTCACCCTCCTCCCCAACCCTATCTGGACCTTCTCTATCTAATACTCCTCCTTCTCAACAAGCACCCATTTTCTCCGCCCCCTCCATCAACCGCATCCCTTACCAGACCCCTTCGTCACCTTCTTACACCCATCTCTGAACGTGTTAGCCCGAGCAAGGGCACTTGCCTAGCTCCGAGAAAATATCTTTCCCACAAGATCACCACAACACGACACTCCACTCAATTTCTTCCTCCAATGCAGCTACGCATTTATCTCTGATATTTTTTGCCCCCGATAGCTTCTAGTCTAATCTATAACATGTTTTACCCCATTCACTGCTCGTCCTGATAAAATGTAGATGAAGATTTATAACTGACCAACCGTGGCATCTCAGCCACCAAAGCCGCCACATCTCCAGCACACCCGAATGACAACGTCATCCGGATCTGCCGTGGGCCGTAAAAATGCACAATGCAACTGGGCGCTGCTGCTACCGTCCCTGCAGTCGATGGCTTACGAATCATTAGCTCTCGTTCAACGAGCACATTGAGTTGGCGGAAGGGTCTTAGGCCTTGCGCTAACGGATAATCGTGGTCCAAACGTGCGTTCTTGAGACCTGGCAGGAATGCCTCGTAGCGAGCCCGCATGCGTTTGATGATAGGCGAGTCGACGGTGAGCGACAGTTCATGTTTATTCGGCTCTGTGATGCCATCAATCAATAGGATCTTGTCATTTCTAGGGACAACGAAGAGGATCTCGTTCGAGTCATGAACGGCATTAGCACCAATAGTCAGAGCGTGATTTAGCTTCGGAAAATCAGAGCCATCGTTGATAACCCCGGGAAGACTGCCACGGATGGGACAGCATGCGGTATCACCTGCGAGCTCAGCCTCAGCAAGGCCAGCGGCATTGAAGATTACATCGACATTGTACTTTGCACGCAAGCTAGTCTCCTGGTTAAACAAGTCTCCTGTAATGGTGCCGGTGATCAGTCCGGCTCCCTTTTGCTCAACAAGTTTCGTCAACCACTGCATAGCTCTGTCAGTATCGATAATAGGTGCAAAAGTTCGTACGCGTCGACAGCTCCATCTTTCTCACCTATGCCTCGCTCTCCGATAATTTGAGCGTCATGACGGAAGCCTCTGACATCGCTAGAGATGATTTCCAGCATCTTGGACATTTGTACCTCGTCTTCTTCGACACAGCTTGGGAAAAAGAAGTCCGCGCCCTTCATGCGTACACCAGAGACATCAGCCAGCTCTTTGAAAGTAGCAATTGCGTCCCAGATGTGATGGGTCACCATGCATCAATTCTTGGAATACTGCAGAGATGTGGCGTCCATGGATTATCCGCAAAGCGCTGAAGGGTACTCTCACAACGCACCAGCTATCTGGAACGTCAATCGTTGCTGCTTGCCCCAGAAAGCCCATTCTTTAGCCACTATGGTGACATGATAGCCTTTATCGAGCAGTACCCAGGCAGTAACGAGACCAGTAATGCCTCCTCCTACGACCAGAATTCTCGATGGGACGAGACAGGAGTCCTCAGAGATACTGGGAAGGGCGTGAGATCTCTCCAGAAGAGAAGGCCACCATCGATGGGACTTGACATATTGGATATTCAGCAAAAAGCGTCACCTCCCGTTAGATCTCCCTCGGATATTCAACAGCCAGGAGGTAAAAGGAAAGTCAGAGGACTGTACCTAGAAACTTTGATGGGTGAGCACACTATTTAACATGGTTGAGGCTGAGAGTCAGACATCGTTCTAGGCCTGTGGGGTCTGTCGAATGGCATAGAGTAGGTCGCAAAGCCTTAAACAAGTCCGCAAGATTTCTTCCTTTCCAATAGCAGTAAGTGTTTTATCAATTCCGTATGCCATCGCTTGGTTTCGCCTTCCTCCACGCAGAATTGGGCCCCTCGATGAATGGAGCGCATTCAAAGAATTGCTTTACACGATCATCTGCCGCCGGTATGTTTCTGAACCTATGGGTAGTTCATTACGCATATGTTTATGCAAGTCCTCAATCAATCACATGACAATTCACGGGCCATGTCATGACAAAAGCTCAGATCAGTACATGTGGCAAAGATATCATCAAGGTGTCATCTTTAACCTCCCTGGCTATTCTTCTTCTTATGAATGCTGTGTGCATGCCAGGCCGTTTCGGACTGGGTACTCGGCCCCGTCAACACTCTCACACCCGTAGCCTTCGTTGCCGGTACATTTCTCTACTCTTGGGCCACAATAGACTCAGTAGGCAGCCTATTCATCTTCTGCGTCATCTATGACTTCTTCGCTACAGGCGTCCAAAGCCTCTTCCCAGCCGCATGCGTCAGTTTGACCACCGACCTCATAAGGAATCGAACATGAATGTGATTCTCCGTGATCTCTGTGACGTGCTTGACCGGCTCGTCGCTGCCAGACGCTCTGATCGAAATGGATCATCACGATTTATTGTTCGCTTAGATCTTTGGCGGCTCCACATCTATGAGTGGCACTTTCACACTGATTTCCGCAAGATCGTCAAGAATGGTTAGGACTTTGAAAAATTGCATGTAAAACATGAACAGATGATGACTCGTAAAGCTTATATGTTGCGATTTTTGTTGAAGCATAAGTGATGAAGCAGTAGAAGCAGTAGAAGCAGTGTAATATCTGGCACTAGTAGGGTGAGCGGAGAAATTTTCGTACAATTTTCCAACATAGATATTGTTTCAATAGATACCGTGGATATTACAACTCTATGCACGCTACACACCCGACCTACCTACATAGTTATAGCATCGTGGTTGTTCAGGTCGCGTCGCGATATTCCAGTCCTGGCATGAGTCGTAATCTCCGTTAGACATGCTCAGCTGTGTTATAGTCTTCCACTTTACGAATCTATCTATCAGATTCTCATGTTTGGTTGAAGAATGCAATCAGTAGTGAAAAGGATGGAAAGTAAAAGTACATCGCTCATGTCGTTGCAGCCATATTGACGGCAACAGGGCATGAACATAGATAGAGCCATCGAGGGCAGTTGAGCTGAATCTACAGCTCATTCCGACGAAGGAAGCAGAGATATCGCTGTAGCTGCTTTCCCCGTAAGCGGTAGAGCTAGATGTCCTACTCAAGTAAAATGTTTTTGAGACGATGGAATGCGCTGAACCTGGCAAGAAGTGGGATTTAGCAAAACTCATGAAACAATTTGCGTTGGCGTTGTACTAGGATTTTATCAGTCACCTGCAGTGCTTCGCAAGGGCTATGTACGAAGCTCTAGCAGCCGTGATTTTCAACCGTGTGAGGATCAGACTATTATGACATTAGTAGACTGGGTATCAGGGCGGCAGCGTCACGCCAAGGAGTCATGGAGGGTATCAAGCATGTTCCTAATTGAGTCATGAAGATGAAGCTATTCACGCTTTCCGGATAAAGTCACATCAACATCTGATCGAGGGGTGAATTTCTCCAACTATACGAGTACATGAGAGTATGACTCATAACAGGAACGGTGGTCTTGCTGTAAGCGTGGGCATCATGAGGTCGCAGCGGTGTTATGTCTCGATTAAGGTAATTAGGGTTCTTGGTATAGGCGGGGGATGGAAATAATGCTGCGTTGCGATTGGTGTAAGAAGAAGGATTTAATCTCCTTCAGGCTAGCCGGTTGAGCCGCCCTGCGGGGAAAACCTTAAATCACTGCGACGCTGGGTTTTAGTGAATCCCCCTCGTTTCCCCGCTTTCTCAAGAATTTCCTACTCACTCATATACTAAAGTAGTAGGTCTGTCACCATGCCGACAATGTCGTATATATAACGATACGCATTGTCTATAAAGATGGCCTTCCCGCCGGGTTCCAAATGCCACCTAACTTTCTCCTCATCATTCCTCCACCATGGCGCTCCTCTACCGCTTCGTCCTTGCCCTCTTCTCTCTGCTGCAGCTTGCCATAGCTCAGTCAATGTCCGGCAATGCTACCTACTCCAATCCAATTCTAGACGGCGTGGGCGCTGATCCGTAAGTGGAAGCATATGCAAGAGAAAAGTGCCTTGAGCTAATCCACGGTTCGCAGATGGGTAACCCGATATAATGGCTACTATTACCTTACCTTTACAAATGGTGACAACATCACAATGTACCAGAGTAAGAGCTTGACGTGGGTTCCTATAGAAGCCTCCCGTACCTCTACAGTACTGATTGCTGGAATAGCAACTGGAACAATGCTTCTGTCAAGGCCGCTTTCATTCCACCCAAGGGTATGAATTACTCGACAGACCTCTGGGCCCCGGAACTCCACAACATCAACAAAAAGTGGTATGTCATCTTCACGGCGGACCCGCACTCCGATGGACCACCGCCAGAGACCGACATGTTCTGCGAGTTTTCGTGCCCTGCAGTGAACCACAGGTGAATAGCAAAATAATCCTTAATAAACGTCTAGAAATTGAGTCGTATAGAATGTACGTCTTGGAGAGCAGCGGAGCCGACCCGTGGGCCTCAAACTACACGCTCAAGGCTCAGCTCAATACCTACGACCAATTCGCCATTGACGGAACATACTTCCAGCATAGCACCGGTCTGTACCACATTTACAGCTGCTGGTACCGACAGTACGACGGCTGGCCATCAAACTTGTGCATCACTAAGAGTATGTACTCCATATGCATTGGCATAGAATCACCGGCCTAACATTATCTAGTGGACAACCCTTGGACTGTCGCCTCCAATTTCACGGAGCGCCAAATCCTGAGTGTTCCGGACCAAGCGTGGGAGAAGACTCCATACGGTCGTCCCTTCAATGTCCGACTATCTTCGAACGAAGGTCCCGAGCAGCTGGTGAACTCCAAGACCGGTCAAAACATTGTCATCTATTCTGCGGCGCGGTCTGACAACCGCAACTACTGTCTCGGTCAACTAGAGCTCGTTGGCGATGACCCCATGAACGTCCAGGACTGGCGGAAGAATACCCAAGGTTGCGTGTTCTACCAGAACCCTGCCGCGCAAGCTTATGGCGTAGGCCACGCTAGTTTCACCACAAGCCCTGATGGAAGTGAGAACTGGCTCGTATACCACGGAATGCTAGACCCATCCAATGGTTGGGGTGCAAGGACGATCCGGACCCAGAAGTTCACATGGAACCAAGATGGAACTCCAAAGTTCCCTCGACCTGGCTACGGACCCTATCCAGTACCCAGCGGGCAGTGAACGAATTGTATGTTCAATTCTTCGTAGGTTTAGAATAGCTAGATAGATATCATGAAGCTTGATGTAAAATAAACCTTGGATGAGGCGGAGAACAATCTGCTCGAAGCACAGTCCACTCTGTATTCCAGCTCCCTTCGACAAACCTGCCTTGAATTGAACCTCAGAAGTTGCACTAAAAATATCTCGACTGCAAAAGACGGATTGTCCTGGGCGCAAGATTGTGTGTCGCTTCCAAAAGAACCACACTCCACCATTCAACTACTGTCTGATCTCGACAACACTTCTGATTCCACCAGCATGAAAACAGTTGCTCAACCGAGAGCCTATGTCCGCACTGCCAAAGCCCTGTCTCGCAGTCGCCCACAAGACTGTCTAATCTCTGGTGCCCTAGTCTGCAGGACACAATCAACAGTGACGAACAGGAACCAGTACACAACTCTGAGAACACACAGAGTGCTGGAGAAACACTCATCGCCGCATTCTTCGCCTTCAGAGCTACTTGGTCGCTTGAGCACTTCCACCCCAACGTCCGCTTCGGATCGTCAAGGTCCTATGTCCACCATGCAACTCACGGATCTACCAGCAGAGCTCATTGCCAGTCTTCCTAACTATTTACACTCCCTCGACGATTTATACTCTCTGACCAGTACCTCTCGCATCTTCTACAATACCTGTGCCAACACCTCCGCTACTTTTCCTCCAACATTTGCCAAGAAATACGGGCAAAACCTGCTACCCCCTCATCCACATCTTCTCCTTGCGGGCACCGCGCGCCAGATAGCAGATTGGGCAGTACAGAGCGAGAGGAATCGGCAGGAATTATACGATGCGATCACACGGGGCAACGAAGGGCTGCAGGACCATGCCGTACAGCTTGCACGCCTGAGCTTGAATGACGTCCGAGCGCTACACCAGGCCAAAATCGACGTCGTGAACCCGTTGAGCCGTGTGCTAGATCTGGAATGTGGACAAGGGGAGCGTCGGCGGTACCGAGATGACGAAGATTCTTCCGTCTTGACGGTATGCGAGGATGTTGATCAGGCTTTGTACAACTATCTGATCTACTGCGAGCTCTTCCACCACAGCGTCGATGCAGCGCTTGATCCTTCCCTGGATATCGTTCCCCTCAGCACAGAGTTGCGGATGCATTGGATTGCGCAGTGTATGCCGGATAACAATTGCAAGGCGTCGCCAGCGGGGAAGGAGTATCAAATGCTGGATTACCAGCACATGAGTCAATCAGACGGGTTCCTTAATTTCTCCAAAATACCAAAGTTACTGCTAGGCAAACCTCAAGCATTGGCAGGAGTCAATGGGCCTGAATACGAAGGGCTTTCGCCTCAGGAGATCCTCTTTGTGAAGGTTATGGAACACCAGGGGCTTTTGACTCTGAGGGTACTCCAAGCAGACGAAGCGACAACGCAAGACTTGTCGAAAGGAATCCGAAACAAGGCAGAAGCTGTCCCCACTGCGAAAATTCGGCTCGGGCCAAAGTACGATGAGGCGGGGGACCCAAATTGGCTGGTTCGACATAACCGAGGATGTGTCTTCAAGCATGGACAAGTATTCATGATAGTCACCGAGGCGGAAACACGGGTTTGAATGCTGTCACCATCTCTGCTCTGCGCCAAGACTTCTCGTCGTGCTAGCTAATCTCAGGATTGTAGTTGTACCTTGGGACCACCAGGGGAGTTCAGGAAAGATTCCACAAGCTGCCCTCTCGTGCTGGGCGCTTTGAGTTGCTTCGATAGTAACCCATCAACTACTCGAAGACTTTAGTTTACTACACCTCTACTCACCAACTAAACGTAACGGAGATGTATACTCTAGAATGACTGTGCCCGATTGATTCGAGTGTTCATTGCGTAGACCAGGAATACCGATCGATGATTCAACGATACGTCTATGTAAGATATCTACATTGTTGAAATCTCTTCACAGATATCTTTTGCCGACATTGATGTGGTCAGATTCAGGTTTTATCTCCCTATCAAATTTGAATTGCTTGGCTCGTTTTGTTTCCACCATAAGATTGTCCTCCCGCGGGTCTATTCATTAATGCAGATTTGCAGGAACCTGCCACATCCGTACCTTGCAGCGAAACCTTAGTGTGAAGAGCATGCATAACTTGGATAGCGGATGGAGATCTTTTGACGGTTCCGTCCCGGTGTTCGCCATCTTCCTGGTGCCGAAGCCCCGGACTCCCCAGTAGCGCATCCATCGGTCTTGCTTGTCGGCTTTGCTACAAAACCCGAGAGCCATTGACCCGGTAGTCTACATTGCATTCATCTCTTGCCATTTGGAGTAATATATCATGGTATTCTGTACGACCTTTTCCCAAATCTACAGTACAGCGATATCAACGAAGCTGTGATAGAGTATGAGCGGATCCTGTCGGCACGAGGCGTTGGCGGATGCATCGGCTATTTAAAGTTGGTTTGCCAACCCACGTCACGCCTTCCACGTTCCCCAAACCCGCTTGTCACGAACCTTTGCACCTCCTTCAACTATGGCGCCACTACTACTCTCTAACTCCTGCTTGTTGGATAGTTCACTCTGCAACAGAACCAACTCAACCAACACGCATCTGCCTCTGCCTCTGCCTCTTGCCCGCCAGTCTCGTCGACGCTGCCATCCATGGTCGGCACCAAAGGGACAAGCGTAGTCGGTCCAGTTCCAGAAAATTCCTCCGGCTTCTCTACCCTTCGTCCCGAATTACCTGAACTACCTTATTCCATACGCGATCACCTCAAAAACATCATTTTCATATGGACATTGTTCACTCTCGATACCGCCGTCCTCCCGCTCCTCCTGTTCTATGCCTTATGGTACCACTCATCGCAAAGTCCCACCAATATTTTGACCATTACCACTTGCGTCTTTGGCCTCTTCGCCACGATCGAATGGGCATTTAGATCGTTAAGGTTATGGAAAAAGGAGGAAGTGAGACCTATCGGAGGCGGACGAAAAGGAGTGCGTATTCCTCGCCAGTCATCCTTGCAGATTGCTTCAATGACATATTTCCATGGCGCTACACCCATTAACACGGAGATTTCAGTTTGATTTCTTCCATTACAGCTACAGCATAGGCTACGCCATTGGTATTGTCAGTATTCCTTGGTGTCTTGAGCTTACGATCACAATCCTAACCCCTTACTGCTGTAGGTTGAGCTGATTATCGGCACCGCTCCTGAACAACCCTCTATTCGCCTTTGTGCTCTGCCCGGGCCGTCCTTCATTCTCTTCTTCGGCTTAATCCTCCTTCTTACTTGCTTCCTCTCGGCTCTTGGTGCTAGAGCGCCTTTTCGAATTTCATCCATACCTAAAGGAGCGCCCCTACGTCCAACCGTCTACACCATTGTCGAAGATGTCATCGGTGTTGGCACAGAGACCGGCAGGCGATACCGCGAGGCACTGAATGCTCGATACGAAGCAAGTCCGAGGTTCCGCCGCATGCTGGCTCAATTAAACATTTTCTGGGGGCTGTCGGCCATCCTTGTTGGGGTAGCTACGATAGCTACGATTTACGTATCGGATATACCCCTTACAGTTGGATATGGAATTGGTATGGACACCATCATGCGCTCTGCTTAAAGACTGTTGTTGATTATGAAAACAGGTTGGGCAGCCCCTCCTGTATGGGCCATGCTATGGGCTGCTATAACGACCTTGTGGGTGCAGAGGTCCTTGCGCAAGGAGAAGGCGGAGTGGCGTAAGGGCGAGCTGGTTTGAAATTCTTATACGCGAACGATACCCATGATTCAACTGCTAGGATAGCATAGCGAGGAGTTACAGGGTTGAAGCAATCGTGCAGCCCCATTTCTAGATTCAACAAATCAGACAACACAAGCATATATTCCTCCTATCTTACTTCTATACCCCTTACTCAGGACGGTTTTGATTATCCGTTCGCAACGATCATTCATACTACGCCAGATCTCGCTTAGTTTCAAACGGACAACATAACCGCCCTGATATAGGTCTAGGTACGATTACAATTACTGCATTTAGGATAAGAGCTACTCACAACTCTCACCAAGCTCACAGTTCGACAACTCGCATAATTCTTTCATACAATCCATCATCGTCATACATTACCCGCATTCTGTCATTTTTCCAACGAAATATTTCTCTCGTCGAAAGGGGATTAACAGTCGAAAAATTTCGGAAAATCTAGGAGTGGCAACATTGCAGATCGAGCAGGTAGGTCCCAGATGAAGCCATCAAATGAAGGTCTAAGCTAGAGCAACATCTCGCTCGCTGTATCGTCCTGGAAAATAGGGGGCAAAAGCCGCATCTACTATTCGTTGGGCAGCCATGACCATAAGTTTGCTTCTGGTATCTCAAACTTTGCGAGTGCTGTTTTGACGTATTGATTTGGAAAATACTAAGCCGATCCAAACGATGCTATTGTGAAGGAGCAAACAACGAATGATAAAGCTCTCGCAAGCTAATTAGACTGCAGAATGTCCATTACTACAGCCGAGAATGACTACGTGGGAACTGACACGAGAGCCAGAAGCTACTGCTGGACCCTTGTACCAATAGGATGACTAGAATCCCCGGAAACGCTTTTACGGGACGGACGGGACTTGGTCAACACAGCAGCGCTACAGTATACACACAGCGGCCAGACAATGATCACCTGATTGCAGTAAACCTCGATGCAGGAAAAAGGAGTTTTTCTAATGAGCCAGGAGGCTGAAGGGTTTTAGCCTTCCATCGTGTCCCGAGTCACAAGCATAACACTTATGCCACTGTGAGTGTAAGTGGTTCTGAACAATATCTTGCTGCACCTGCATCGCCTGACTGTATGCCTCAACTTCTGCCCAACCTCTACGAATATTGTCAGGTCATCGTTGATGACGGATTGATCCCTTCAACCACAGTATCTGCAGGCTTGATCGATAGTCTGCAATTATTGTTAGCGATGGCCGCATCCTCTGCTCCTGCAGACTCACTCGCTCACGCGCTTGATTGTATCCAGACTGGGTTTTGGAGACCTCATGGAATTTCAAATGGGCGCAGTATGTTTTGTCCTTCGCAGAGTCCGATCAACCTTTTATTAACCGTTTTAAGGTTTTAGAGAACGAGGGATGATAGTAACAGTCTTCTATGATCCTGCATACCCTATATACTCTCATAACGCCAATCTTAAGCATCTTGAAACGGTGGTTTTGGTTCATTCTACCGTTGAAGGTAAGGACTCTCGAATGCTTTGCGTGCTTTTCAATCTTTCGTGCTTGAAGTCTTGACACGGCTCACGGCTCACGGCTCACGTCTCACGTCTCACTCAATGTCGTTCTACGGATACGTCTCAGAACTTGACTGATCCGAACAAAAAGCTTACTTCTCATGATAACTACAACACTCTTGTAAGCAATTCCTCATAATTTACAAAATGTGAAAGATAGCATGTTTCATATTTTCTCGTAAAGTTTTTGAATTTGTTCTTCCTTTCAAGTAAATGAACAATACCTTAGATTCTCGAAACTGTTGAAAATAGAGAACAGTACTGCTACCAAGGGAGACATCGATCATTAATCACGAAAAAGAGTAGTAGCCGATTATGATACTAGCATCAACAGTCAAGTATGCAGCTATTTCCTCAGCTAGCTATCGGGTAACCTACTGAATCACCTTATGGAAAGAACGTCTTCATCTAAGTTGCACGTCGAAATTCGACAGTTTATCAGTCCCACCTTCTTCTTCTTTTCACAAACTCTTTCTTTCTCGCACTCTGCATTAACGAGAACAATCGACAGTGCTTTCCTAAGCTGAATGACAAAAAGCCGAGTTTATCCCCATCCGTCATCAAACCCCATATCTTCTTCCCTAATCATCCCATCTGCAGACCCATCCTTCCATCCTCCTCCCATCCCCTATCATCCCAGAGCCCATCTTCATTCCAAAGCCCCACTCTTCGCTACCCCTCACGCCATCAATTCTCCCGCATCCCGCACTCAACCTATCGCGCTGACATCCGGGTCCCAAGCCCTTCGTTCCTCGTCCTTTGACCCTCCATCACCTCAAATCCTTTCAACCCCCTCGTCATCCCCCAAGTTCAACTGTTCGAATGCGCAAAAGTCTGGAATGACGGAGAGCGGTGTCGAGGTGCTTGCGTGGTGGGGTGGATGGGTGAGGGAGACGGAGATATTAGAGAAGGTGGTGGTGGGGATGGCTGTGCAAGATGGTGGTGGTGGAGATGATGGTAAGATTGATACATATGTGCTAATGATTTGGGTTGGTTGTGATAGATTTGACAGCAGGTGAAAGAGTCCTTGGTTTGCATATGATAACACTCTTCCACCACCGCTTCCTTCCCCCGTACCCCCCCTTCCAGCCCCTTCCACCGCTTTTCAACAACCCACCCCAACATCACCAACCCAGGTCCCTTATCTCATCGCTATTGGCTACGCTAGTCTTGTAAAAGCTATAATAACCCCAGTGAGTAAGGAACAACAAGAAAATTCTGAGAATGATAGGTACGAAGTACTAGGAGGAATGAGGGAGGGTCCATGCCGAAAGAATAGAAGAGGAGATAGGGAAGGGGTAGTGGTGCAGTGGTGCAGTGGTGCAGTGGTGCGGTTTACCGAGTTGTATCAAGCGCGTCCGGGAGTTGGTGGCGGGGTCAATAAGGGATAGCAGATGCGGAAGGGGGGAAAGAGAAAGGAGAAGGGCAATCTCAGTAAAGATATATGGAAGAGACGAACACTGGTTCGTAACCAACACCCTTCTCACCGCCCGCCCCCTCTCAAACCCGCCGAAAACCCCCTCCATCAAACCTTTTCCCCTCAAGTAGTCTCTTCACCTCTCGCATGTGCAGAAATATCAATAGCATGAAGATCAAGAAAGTCAAGGGAGTAGAAGGTTTTGAGGGATGTGATTTGGGTGGTAAAGATAGGGATCGGGAAAGCTGTTGAGCCGTTGAGCTGTTGAAGGAGATGTGCGAATGATGATTAGAAAAGTCGAGAATACCAAAACGACGTTCAAGAGCTAGAAATAATGAAAGAACGAAAGTCGATGAAGACGTCGCAAACGAACCGAAAAGAAAAGACAGCGAAGAAGTGCTACTTCGTCAAGAAGATATTCGTACCGAGAAAGACATGCTTCATGACCTCATCCTCCACCATCTTTCCCGCTTATTCCCTCTCCCCACACCATTCCCCCAAATCAAATTCACACACACACCCCTCTCCTAAATCCATCAATACCCCTCTCGCACCTCGCTCTCTTTAGCTCTGAATCATTGAAACCCACAAAATCCCACAAAACGTACAAACGCGTTAATCCATACTCGCTAAACGCAACAACCACCACCCTCTTTCAAATTTCACCTTCTCTGCCGCTTCCTATTCCCTTTTTTCCCAACCGTCGAATCAAGTACCCTCCAATCAAAACCCCTTTCAAAACCACCCTCGCATGCCCTGCAAGCACATTAACCCCACACTCTCTCACCCCCTCCTCCCCTCCTCCCCTCTCCCCCCTCACCCCCTCCACCTCACACAACCATCAATTCACCAAATCCCTTCAATCACGCTCCCATCCCAACTAAACTAAACCCAAAAAATAGGAATAATCAATAGAAGAAAGATCAAGGGATTTGAGAGCTTCGATGTTTTGGTATATGTGGTGGATTAGAGGGATTAGATAGAGGAGATAGGGGAAGGGGAAGGGGAATGGGAATGAAAATGGGAATGGGAATGATGCTGGGAATGGGAAGGATTGAGGGTTTGAACTGGGGGGGAATGGGTTAAATGGGTTGAATGACTTAGATGACTTCAAATAAATCGAACAACTCAAACAACAACTCAAGCAACAACTCAAACCAAGACCCAAAAAATATGCACAAGAACAAAACCATAAAAAAAAGATGCATATCCAAAGAAAAGAAGTAGAAGAGTAAGAGAAAAAATATATATATATATGGAAAGAACGGGTGAGAAAGAAAATAGTTTGAAATAGAAAATAATGATTGAATCGCGAGGAAGATGTGAGAGTGAGAGTGAGAGTGAAAAGAAGAGTCAAGAATGAGGTGTGAGGGTGAACAGAAGAGAGGGTGGGAAGGGAAGGAATGCGAAAAGCGCAGGAAAGAGTGGGTTGGAGGAATGAAAGAGGGAAAGAGAGATGGTTTTGTTGTGAAAGGTTTTGATTATTAACAGAGTATACGAACGCTAACTACCTCCCCATGTATCACTACCACATCAGCCTATCCAACCCCGAGTCCAACCTATTCCCCAATTCAAATTAAAAAATATACAAACTCCCTCTCACATCACAGCAGCACAGCCAACCCCGCCACAACACCACACACCACCGCCCACATCCCCAGACCCAACCTAGCTCCAGCACCCTGCACCGCCGTACTAGTCGGTTTCCCTCCCGCCGATGTCCCCGCAGCCCCAGTCGGTGTAGACCCACTCGAATTCCCTGTGCCAATGGCACTGGTGAGAAGCGCGCCTAGGCTTGTTTGCGATGCACTGGCCGTCAAGGGGATAGTTGAGGAACCGATTTGGAGGCCTGAGGAGCCGAGGGAGATTATCGTGCCCGAGAGTGTAAGAGCGGAGCCGCCTACGGAGAGGGAGGTTCCGGCTATAGAAAATCCGGTAGGGGCTGCGGTGAAGGTTTGGCCTGCGACTGTGAAGATGGATTGGGGGGATGTGGGTGTTAGGGGGATGGTTGAAGGGCCGATTTGGAGACCCGAGGAGCCTAGAGAGACGACTGTGCCGGAGATGGTGAGGGCAGAACCACCGACTGAAAGGGAGGTGCCGGCTATGGAGAAGCCGGTAGGGGCGGCGGTGAAAGTTTGGCCACCTACGGTATAGACAGATTGTATGGGAGTGGGCAGAGCGATGGTGGAGGAGCCGATTTGGAGACCTGAAGAGCCTAGAGAGACGACGGTTCCTGAAATGGTGATTGCTGAGCCACCTATAGAGAGCGAAGAACTTCCAATAGCAAAGCCTGTCGGAGCAGCTGTAAAAATCTGCCCGCCTACAGTATACACCGACTGTATAGGGGTAGGCAGAGCGACAGTAGAGGAGCCGATTTGGAGACCTGAAGAGCCTAGAGAGACGACGGTTCCTGAAATGGTGATTGCTGAGCCACCTATAGCGAGCGAGGAACTTCCGATGGCAAAGCCTGTCGGAGCAGCTGTAAATGTTTGGCCGCCTAAGGTGAAGATCGGTTGGGTTGCTGAAGGCGCTGCAGGTAGAGCGACAGTACTGCTGCCGACGACGAGACCGCCGTTGTTCGGGAGGATGGAGATAGGGGTTCCAGACACTGTCATTGCGGGACCACCGGCTGAAAGCGTGTTCGTACCGAGTGCAAAACCACCACCATTAGGAGCGGCTGTTAGCGTCTGCCCGGCCACGGTAACAGATTGGGGTAAGAGGTTCGAAGGAAGAGCGACGGTGCTGCTGCCGACTTGGATGCCATTGTCATTTGGGAGGACAGAGACGACCTTTCCAGAGACGGTCGCTGCATTGCCACCAGCACTGATGATCGCGCCATTGGGAAGTGTGACAATGCCGTTGAACGGGCCGTTCGAATTTTGGACGCCTTTTTGGAGGAGATCTGGACTTGGGGTCGTGGCTGGAAAGCCGAAAGTGCTAGCATCAACGATAATGTTGCTTGGGCCAGCAGAAACCACATGGCCAGAAATTGTTGCTTGACTTCCTGGGGCAATAGTCGAACCAGCAATTACGACACCGCCACCGGAAGCAATCTGAACTGACTGACCGTTGACGGCAGGGAGATTCGTCGGTAAGCCAGCAGGAACAGAATAGGTATTAGCGTCGACAACGACATTACTCGAGCCGGCAGAGACCACGTGTCCCGCAATGGTGGCTTGAGATCCTGAAGCAACAGTTGAACTTCCTACAACGACACCACCACCACCAGCTGTTTGAATGGACTGACCATTCACGGCAGGTAAACCGGATGATGGCGCGGCAACTGGAGCTGCATATGTGCTGCTGTCCACAATGACGTGACTGGAAGAATCGACAGATATCACGCGGCCGGAAACAGTCTGTTGAGAGCCTGGATTGATAGTTGCACCAGCAACAACCAAGGCGCCGTTGGAATTGACTTGAGCACCTCCACTACTACCAGAGCCTGTCCCAACGCCTGGTCCGGTTCCGGCTCCTGCAGTATTGGCACTCGGAGCAAAAGCCACAGTACTACTGCCTGCGACAAAATGATCACTGGCAATAGAAATTGGAGTACCACCTATCGTAGCTGCTGCACCAGCACTTAGTGTAGAACCACCAACAATAGCACCTCCGCCAGGTGCTTGCTGGACTACTTGACCTCCAATTGAAGGGAGAGGAGCGTTCGAAGCAGGAGGGGAACTTCCAACCGAACCAGGTTGGTTAGGATTTTGAGTGCCTGAGTTAACAGTGTTGCCTCCAGGGGTGGGTATGTTAGACCCTCCAGGACTCATGATACTGCCGCCCCCGGATGCAGCAGGTACTGCAACGTTTGAATAAGAGGGAAGTGCAGCAGGAGATCCTACAGCCGGAGATCCCTGGGCGGGGGCACCTTGAGCCGGTACACCTTGGGCTGGGGCACTTTGAGCCGGCGGATTCTGAGCAGGGACACCTTGAGCCGGCACACCTTGGGCTGGGGCACCTTGAGCCGGCGGATTCTGAGCAGGGACACCTTGAGCCGGCACACCTTGGGCTGGGGCACCTTGAGCCGGCGGATTCTGAGCAGGGACACCTTGAGCCGGCACACCTTGGGCTGGGGCACCTTGAGCCGGCGGATTCTGAGCGGGAGACCCTTGGACTGGCGGATTCTGGGCGGGAGAACTTTGAGCCGGCGGATTCTGAGCGGGAGACCCTTGGGCTGACGGATTCGGGGCAGGGACACCCGGAGCAGGAGGGCCTTGCGTTGGCGGGTTCTGGGCCGGAACGCCTGGGGCAGGAAGACCTTGGGCTGGAGCGGTCTGTCCAGGATTTTGGACTGGCGAATTCTGCCCTGGAGGGTTCGGTGCAGGCCCATTCGATGCAGGGGGGTTTGGTGGTGGGTTTTGCGCAACGGGTGGGTTTTGAGCCGTGGGAGGATTTTGGGCCACAGCGGGATTCTGAGCAATAGGAGAATTTTGAGGAGCAGCAGCCGGGGGATTTTGAGCGGGAACAGGATTCTGGGCAGGCGCTGGATTTTGAACTGCTGCAGGACTTTGAGCAGGAGGGGGATTTTGAGCAGGCGCTGGGAACCCCGTAAAGACCGGAAGAAAGCTGCTTGGAGTACCCGCAGCTGGACTAACTGCAGCAGGGCTATTAGCCGGCGGATTATTCGCTGCTGGGCTGTCAACAGCTGGATTGCTCGCTGCTGGACTATTCACAGCTGGGTCGTTGGCCGCTGACCTAGTCACAGCTGGAGTATTTGCTGGACTGTTGGCGGTTGGGGCGTTGGCGAAAGTAGTGTGAAACATGGGCCCGGTCAATGCTGGGCCAACGGGAGACGCCTGCGTCGGATCGACTTGCGGAGACGTAATGAATACCCCAGGACTAGGCGAAGCCGTTTGAGGGGCTGGAGACGCCGGATCAGTCGGGGTTGCAGATACCACGTCAAGACCGGTGGCCTTGATCATTGGTCGAGGTGGGTCAAAACCGCCGTATAGCATTGGCGTACAAGTACTCCAAGCGGGATCCACCAGGGAGAGATCTGGATGTTGAGACATCCTTGGGTGAGCTAGGATGTCGCTAACCATTGACTCAAGTTGTGTATTGACCAAGGTCAGACCACCTCCGCTTGTCGAGATATCAAAGCAAGCACTGGCGCTACTCAGGAGATCAGTCATTGGAGGAGGTGCATATAACAATGAATAGTTCAGTGGCTTCCAGCTGACGGTATAGTAAGGACAGCCCCAAGTAGAGAGATCACTTGGCATATATGACCTTGTTACAAGATGGTGCACATCTCCTACATTCCGTTCTGACTGAGTTGCAAAGACGCCAGATTCCGTTGGGACGCATGAGGCGATTGCACGAAGAGTACTATAGACCACGTAGACGGAAGGCGATGTGCTTGATTCTAGGTCAGCAGAGGTCATCTCGGCGTCTCTAACAATACTTACTAAGTGAATCCCTCTGAAACCATTGTGTATGGCGCGCTGACTCTGGCAGCCAGTTTTGTGTTGACCGTCGCATTATTGACCGGAGCATGAGCGATTGTACCATTGCCCGCAGTGGCATTTCCTATGGTGGCGTCGTGAGGCAAAAGATCGTCCGGTGGCCAGTAGAAAAGCCGCACCGGTTCGGCTAGAATTCTGCATTCATTGCAGCACGCAGCCGGAGGGGTGTAGGAAGCTCCGAGCTTGGTTGTCGTTGCCGGAAGTCCAGTGACCAGACCTGGAATTGTGGTGGTCTGCGTAGCCTCCCGCGCAAAAAAGGACGATGCGTCGGCTTTGCATGAACATGTCTTTGATTCGTACCCATCCTTTGTAAAACAACTGGCAAAAGCACTCGACGAGGCCCAGTCCGCATAGGCGGTGTTTGTGACATTTGATTGTTGAGTCGCGCTTGGCGCACCGGTGATGTAGGCGGCATTTGACCCAGTAGCAGAAACTCCCGTTCCCGAAACTGCGGTACCATTTATGGTGGTGACATTGGCGAACTGCGGAGCGAAGGATTGTTGGTTGAAGGAGAACGTGGATTTGGGAGCCCACGAAACTCCCGACGCTGTATTACGGATCGCAAATCAGCATGGAAGTAGAAGAGGGAGGTAGCGAATGCTTTTCTTAGAGAGGGGCAAACGGGAGAGACACATGTGGCCTTCTCTCGTCTTGTCATGTCAAGACTTGTAAAGACATGATCGCTGAATGCAAGGGAAGCTCGAGGGAATATGGTGGATCGTGCGAAGACAAAGAACGTACAGTACGCGGTGGCGTAAACCCCGCCAGATGTATGACTCTGTGTTACACCCATATTATTATATTCTATTCAAGCAATAAGCCAGTTATGCTCGACAGCATTATATCGTAGAGATGGTCATGATGGGTCGGTAGAGAGCGTGAGGTGTAAAATGAGCGTGATGCTGAGAATCAGCTGTAAAGACAGTGTGGATATAGCTATGAGGACGACATAATTGAAATGAGAGAGAGAGTGAAGTCCAAGATCACGACGTGGAGAAGATGGTTAGCGCAGACTCAAGAGGCATGGGAAGCTTGGCAACGAAATTCGTCCAGGGCCAGAGTCGGACAGTTCCGTAAAGACAGGAAATAAGGCCAGCTGCCGCTGTTGACTAGAGATGAATTAAAGACATCTGATACGGAATCCATAGGGCGTTTACAGAGTGACGACGCCACTCGGCAGCATGGAGAGCACTTTGGACACAAGACCCGGCATTAGCGGCATTATTATCTTGGGGTGACTCGGTGAGAAGAGCTGATCGTCAGGGGAAAGAGGCACAGTTGGCGGCTGAAACAGAAGATGAAAGCCGGCACGCCTCGTGGCTTGTTACACTGATTTGGACACGAGCCTTACCAGGAATGACTAGCTTACTTCTACTACCTTGGTATCTCCAAGCTATAAGACTTCTTGATTGGGTACATCGGATAGGCTTCGTCAGCATTCAGACCCGTATCCGGTCATGGAAATTAGTACATCAGCACTATCAGTTAGTGCACTTTACGTAGTACTCACTCGTGTCACTGTACTGGGACGGTGAGAGCTGAAATTGGAATTGGGGGCGGGAAGGCGTGGAAAACAAGGTTTTCCAGTATTCCTGCCCCTGACTGCAGGGGTCTGGCTCGGTAATACTCTACTGTATGTACGCTCGGTGCTCGGGACAAGCGTCCGACAACCACGGAAAATATGGAAGATTGGACAGGATTCGCAGACTCCTTCAAAGTGCCTGCACCTGCACTTTCCATCATCCAGTACCTATCTACGGAGGTAGGTACGGAATACGGAGGAGTACTTCAGCTAGACGCATGCAGAATGCTTGAAGGATCAGACTATTTGGCCTTGGAACGATGCTACTGGCGGTTCTGAAATTCGAGGTCAATCATTGGGAAGAAGACAACACTCATGGTAACACCAGTAATGAAAACACAAATACGAGCGAATCTCTACGTGGCTGGGGACACGCGAGATTGAGAGGGCATTGACCAACACTACAAAGTTGTCGCACCAATGTCATATGTTCGATCCCCATCGCAGAGGAGTCAAACACAGTGGATGGCGAAAAAGCGATTCAGCTCCGTGTCCGGGTGTTGAATTAGTTTCTGCCTTGAACGGATGGAACAAACTCGTGATAACGCACATCACATGTATAGATTGGTACGGGTAAAAAAGGACCAACACGATCAAGTAGAGACCGGACGAATATGAGCGGCAACCACAAGGCTGAAAATACGCTCCGTGAAATGTCGAGGCCACAATCACACCGATTCTCCTCAGCCTCTCGGGCGTGCCGTAATCTGCACTCCGAGCCCAGTCATTTGCTCTGCTGGCAGGCCTCGTAATCAAATCACGAATTGCTCATGACCGGTTGCGCTTCTTGAATACACGAGAGGTCGTCAACGACTGAAGTTCGTTCTAGGCTGTTCCGTGGCTCCTGTTGGGAGTCTATGCAGAAGCTATGCCGCTCTGCTACGTACCTGTACCTAAACGCCGTGCCATGCATTACCATTTCTCTTGAACAAATCCCGATCATACCAGTAAAACTCTGCAATTCCATTAGTCTTGATCCACTGGACATCTCGAAAGAGCAACGGAGCTATCATACGCATTTAGGCACCCGTCATTTTCTGGATTATTTGCTTAGGTCCATGTCAGCAGCCTAAACGTCAGAAGATGATACCCTTCCCACTACTTACTAACTTGCGCCCACCTTCCCCAGACCACTTTTCCACCAGCTGTTACCAATCCTAATTCGCTAACGTTGACTTCGATGATGGTCCCTTTCGTCAATACACCTAGTTGTGTGTACATGGGGTTTTGAGGGTTCTTCTTGACGGATATGATAGGGAGCTGAACAGTGACGTTAAGCTCAGGATGCGTGACGTTGGCCTTTTTGTACCGCAGTCCCATCGGTCGAATGAAACGCTCGTATTTGACAGGTCGTCGGGTAAAGTCCGGTCCAACTGACAGAAAGCATCATCAGCAAGTGTGTTTCCAGACCCAACCTCCTTCAAAGCGAAGAGTCGGCATACCGAACGTCGGCTTCGTAATCATCCTCTTCCATCCCTTCTTTGCCGTCTTCTTCCCCGTCTTCACAACCTTGAACATCTCCTCCTCCGCAATCCCCCTAACCTTGGGCAAGGGCACACTAAATTTGGCCGCCTTCTCCGCCCTTTTGTTCTTGATCGCACTCGACAGTGCCTTTGCGTTCGTAGGCTGTGATCTATCAAGCAGATATTGTGGGAGCGGGGTAGACGAGGGTTCGGCGGGCGCAGATGACTTGACATTGCGTTCTTCGTGGGCTTTGATTTGTTTTTTCATTTGGATCTTCTCAGCGTGGCGTTTCTTTTGGTAGAGTTTGGCACGAAGGCCAGTGAATTTTTGGGCATTGTCGGATTGTTTGTGGGATTCTCGGGCGATGCGTTTTCGAGTGCGCTCTTCATGATCGAATCTGTAGTCATGGTCAGCGCGGGCACTGTAAAAGTTTGACAGAATGTGCGAACTTCTTCCCATGTAGCTTCTGCCACCGCTCAATATACTCGTTTTGAGGCTGCGAAGAAATTTGATGTTAGCTTTGTAAACACATCTCGGAAGTTGTAACCATCATCACCATTGTGTCCACTGGTAGGAGCTGCTACTGTTATTGTCAACTTGTCTTCAAAAAATTGCAGCGAGATTTCGAGTGGGCGCCAGGGGTCTTGGCTAGCTTCTTACTGTACTCTGTTACTCCCCACGCTCCCGTAGCAAGAAGAGGTACCTTAGCGGAATTATGAGGAATGGCTCTACCGTAGCAGCACCGTAGTACTACCATAAAATATTGTTACTGTAATTCCTGAGTTACATCGCCTTTAGGCAGTCCTCTTAATGACACGTTATTATAAAATATACGCTTAGAATTTCTAAACGATCTTGGAAAGGAACGGTGATGAAAATAAGCATATGTAAAATACAGTATCATGTATCATGAGCAATACCTGCATCATCCTCCTGCAATGCCTCTCTGTAGTCACTCATCTATCATCTATGCTCTGCATCCATCCCCGTACCAACCTACCCAATACTCGCAGTGATCATGCGCAATATGCCCAAGCTCGTGCGATGCACCCCCGCGCAGAAATTGGCTAAATCGATCGATTCTAAGCTTGAAAATGCAGAAGCGTTGATGTTGTCTGAAATACAGTCTATCCGAAGATAAGGCTTGGCAGTATTGTAGCAGTTATCTTGAAACTACACAGAGCTTCAGGTTCTACCGTAGCAACACTGTTTTGTTTGATATCAGTGTATTATCTTTAAACGAATATTCAACTAGACTGTAAGAGTATCATTCTTTTTAATACTCGATTATCATTTTGTTACATATATAATGAGCTACTGTAAGTCAGTATATTCACTATAATACCGCCTTTAGACGGTAATTTGAACCATTACTGTATAGATACAGTTAAAGGAAACCATATATTTTCGTTAAGGTACGTCAGTCACATGATTACGCAGTTTATCGCTAAACATTCTTTATTCGGCTCAAGTGAAGTTGCTAAGCCAAACAGCGCTTGGTGCGTTCGAACATCAGATACCGGCCTGAGTACGTACTTTGTGAACAGCAGATAACATTGTTGTTTGTTCAACGTAGTATATCTATCATATATAATCACTGATGGTATCATCTTATAACAACCAAGCAAGGATTTACCTATAGCCCGACGTTGGTCTTCGTGCGGCTATGCTCGAAATCAGTCTTTGTCACAAGGCTACTGTATAGCAAGGCTGTCGTTTGAAAACTGGAAGCTGATCTTACAAGATGTCTCTCGCCATTGACGATCGTGACTATAGTGTGAACGGCTTGTTGACATCTCTTGGTGTCGTTTAAAATCAACTGTTCTCGCGTGATTTCCCTGTGATGAATCCTCTGTCCATCATTGCCGCTGTCACAGGCATACTGGCAGCAGCGGCCAAGATAACAAACTCTCTGACCGCCTTCCTTGATCGAGAACGAAAGGCGCCAAAGACGGCACGCAGCATCGTCGCAGAAGTCACCGAGCTCAGGATCTGTCTCGCGCAATTGTCTCCCTTCCTCCACGATACGGAAGCTGTGCCTCGGTCAAGAAGAGCAGCCATCTCCGTAGAATCTGTCGTCGTCATAAGTACATCTTGTGTCATGAACTTATCCGACTTGGAGAAGATGTTGGATTCATTCAAGCTGAATGAACCGTTATCGAAGATCACGAAGCTACGCTGGGCCCGGCAGGAGCAAAAGATCAACACCCTCGTTTCTCGTATTCGAGAGTCACGAAATTCTTTGAACCTCATCCTTACGATATTGACGTGGTAAGTGCAGCCGAAATCGGCTGGGCGATTTCGATGACCGTCAAGTTAATTCTTTAAAATTACAGCGAGATTATGGTGAATGTTCGAGGCTCGGTCGAGAAGCTTGCCACGTCGATTGAGAGTATCTTACAGAGTAGCGAGGATGTGGCCCGACGTTTAGCAAATACGGAGCTTAGCATGGCAGGAGCAAACGATGATACGACTTCATCAATTCCGCTTGTCCATGGAATCACAGACACCGCTTCGGAAATAACGATCAAACCATCTGCAGATTCGTACGATCAGTCTATAACCCCATCAGTGGAAGACTCGGAAGTCAACCTGGATCCTCGTCTGCAATCTGAGATCCACGCCTCCCGGGTCTACCGACGGACATGGAATGGGCATTCAAACTCTTCTATCTCTTCGAGTTCTCAGTTTGGGACTAGCTGGTCTATACTTTCTGGACTGAGCCTCTCGCAGATATCTACTATAACTGTCATACAACTACCGATATCGTCAGAGGAACTATGGAACTCCCAGCATTACTCCGGTTCTGCGTCAGTTGTCAAGCAGACGTCAGATGAACCGTTGCGTAGAGAGAGATTTGGCCCTAAACTTCAGAGGAAGAGTGAGTGGAGCTTAAGAGATGACCTTTTCAACCTTCGCATTAGATTTCCTTTGCAATCGTCGACGAGTAAGATACCTTTGAACAAGCAATCGCCGGGCCTCCAGGACAAAGAAAAGCTTCAAGCTAAGATCCTACTTTTAGGTAAGTGTATTACACTGCTGAATAGATCCATCATACATGAGACCGTTGTTAACGAGCCCGGCCTAGGAGCTGGTGAAGGAGGCAAGACCACACTGCTGAACCAGATGAGACTCATACATGACTATCCCTTTTCATTAGATGAACGTGAGGAAACGCGAAAGCTCATCTTCAGTAACATACTAGTTGCATTCACAATCATTTTCGAAGAAATGCCGAGGCTGGGGCTCAAGTACCAGAACGTTAAATCCGAAGTAAGTCTTTTAGAGGCAAAGAATCCGGGCCGTTCTGATATTTCAGAAGTTGTATGAGCGAATAATCTACGAAGCTCGGAAGCGCTTCGAAGACTGTAGGTAATGTGTACGCCCACGCATCAAACGTTGTGAGGACTCACATTCATCAAGCAGATGACCTCAATCTGGACGATCCCTTCCCCCCGGCATGTCTGACATCGATGAAAGAGCTCTGGCTTGACGAAGCCATTCAGACAGCGATCCTGCGGGGTGGGGAGTTTGCCCTTCATGATAACATCCAATAGTATAGACTTTTCCCGGTCCAAGCTATAGAATGGCTGAAGCTGATTGAGAATTAGTTATCTGGCAAATCTTGATCGCTTGTTCTCGAAAGGATACTTGCCAACCAACCAAGACGTCCTGCACGCTAGAAGAAAGACAGATGGAATCACAAAAACACAACTCTGCCGCAACGAAACAGACTACTATGTTTTTGATGTAGCTGGTACCCGCTCTGATCGGAAAAAGTGGATTCACGCTTTTGGTGCCGTGGATTGTTTGGTCTTTGTTGTCGCGCTGGGAGCATTTGACTCATGTCTTATCGAAGACATGACAGCAGTCAGTAAACACTAGATCTAGATGATGAGATCAGTTTCGGTTCTATCAAACCTAAGGCTAACTTTCTCGCTTAAGAATCAGGTATCAGAAGCGGAAATACTCTTTCAAGGCATTGAAAGTCTGCCGTGGTTCAAGGAAGTTCCGATCTTTTTGTTTCTAAATAAAACAGATATACTCCGTGAGAAGCTCGAAGGCAACCACGCTCTGAGCGACTTCCCCAATAATGTCGAAGAATTCAAAGTTCTCTACGCTCAACGCTTTCGTGATATGGGGAAAGGACGGGGCCAACAGAACAGGATTCATGTTTATCACACAAATGCCACAAATACAGAGTCCCTTCGATGCATTTTGAATGAAGTATTCAAAGTAGCTACGCGACATGCGAAAGAGATTAAGAGTTTGAAATGTCATCACGCTCAAGAAGGCGGTTGGATTTGACGAAGATTTGCACTATGTTTATGTTGGTATCTAAGGTTTTGATGGGAGCATGTATATGTGTTTATTGACTGTACGGTAGACACTATATGGGAAACTACCTATTAAAAAGAAAAAACTCTGCTTTGCGCTGGCTCCGCCTACCAACAACAGGGCAACGAGCTGCGCAACAGCAGTGTCCACTCTTTCCGAAGCTTTGTTCAATGAACATCTTAGCTCAGAGCTGTGTTTCGAAGGAAATGAGTCTTTACAAATGACCGTTGAAGGTTCTAGTTCGTATCTGTGCGCAGTGACGTGACGCTTCACCCTCCGTATTTCCTAACCCTAGCCCGATTTCCTCCGGACTCTCTTATCCAAGCAGCCAGAAAACAAAGCCCTCGAGACCACCTGGCATATCATCAAGGTGCTTGAGGCCAGCTGGGTGCGCGGAATGCTTTTATCACTCTTACCTACGATGTATTTGCTATTAATGCTGGGAATGTGGAGCATGCTTCAAAGATGCCGTTTTGTGTATAAAACATGTATAAAGGCATCTAAGGAGCTATCTGGAGAGCTATCCAGGGGACTGTCCAGGAATGTATATGGAGAGCTGCGTGGAAAGCCATCTAGGGAGCTCTGTAGCAAGCTATGTAAGCACCTACAGCCATGAAAAAGTCCCCGATTCAGCACGCAAGTCAATCCAAGCTCTGGTTTCAGTGTAATTCCTAGTGTACTGAACGTATGTATATGTACACAGAAATGGCTGGCTCCACCAGGGGCTTAAAAGCTTCAACCACACGCCCCATGCCGCAGACGCCATACCATACAATCCAGACGCTCATGGCCAATCTTGCTCTCCCACAGCGTTCTCCCCCGGCCCTTCGGCTAGCGTAGCCAGGGCCCGGGTCTCAGAGCAGTCGACAGTCGGCTGGCTATATCTCTCGATCTAAGATCATACGCATCAACACTGCACTGTCAACAGTCGTACGCCGTGGAGGATCCCACATGCTCATATGGTGTGAAAGGAAATCAATTGGAATGAATACATATGACAAAGCACTATTATATGTGAATTAGCCTTGGGTTTTCATGTTCAGGCTGCTTCGAAAATCGCAGTTGTAACAAGTCTGGAACTCGCTCTTTTGAAGAAGATAATCATTTGAAGGATAGTATTCTAGCTCATTTCTATATAGTTTCAAACCTCTCGCAAGCCCTATCAATTGACCTTCATGTTTCTAAGCACTGTAAGATATTCCGGCAATAAACCAGTTTCTAAGCAACTCTCCTGTCTCTTACTAGCTCTTTTGAGAGGTTCATGTTAGAAGAAGCGATCAGATTTAATTATTGTTGGGAGACCAGTGTACTTACCGCAAACAAGTGTTCTCTCGACTATCAGAAAAGCGGGTCATAGGTCTTCATCAAGAACTCCTTGAGTACTCGCAGCACTTAACCTCACCCATCCTCTCTGACCTAGCCTCCAGAAACTTCGCATAGCTTTGTTGATTTCTCACAGTATCCCTATGCCCCGGCCCAAGAACAAACTCACTATCCCGACAGACCCTCTGCCATGCCGCCTCCGCCTCGTCCCATTTCTCTTGCTGGCCCAGAGCCCTCGCCAGATGATGTAACGAGACCAAAGTACTGAGACCCCTGGATCCATACGTGCTTTCGCGTTCCGCCAGCAATCTTCGGTACAGGACCTCGGCTTTCTCATACCTGCCTTGATGAAACAGTACTAGCGCAAGACCTTCGGTGGCAACTGAGATTCCGTGACGTATTGAGCCTATCATAGCCTGTGAAGCGTCGTCGGTGTCGACTGAGCAGTCCTCAAAGGCTTTTTGGTATAACATCAGTGCTTTCTGATAGTGTTCTTCTGCTGCTTCGTACGTTGATCCGCGGAGGTATCTCCGTCCTAAAGTGACAATAAGGCGATAAGATTTTAGATCGTCATGCGATGGTTTCTGTAGAATACTTGCTGCAAGATTGTCAATACACTGATCCGACAGGACGCTCCGTACCAATTTCTCAGCAGACTTGAGCTCGTTTTGGCTTATCAGCGCTTGAGCAAGCACGTTTGCCGCTTCTCTCATCAGCCCAATTGGAACAGTGCCTTCTTCGATGAGGATGCCTAGCACCGGCTCGATAGTATCTCGAGTCACAGAGTACTGGCGCAACCTATTACTGATCCATCCCAGGCTACTGAGGCTGGCAATGGTATCTGGATGGAGGCGACCAAGAGTTTCAGTTCGTATGTTGTGTGCTTTTTTTGCCCTCGCTTCAGCTATGATCAAGTGGCCTGAGCTGCAATAATACTTGGCTGTCTTATGCAACAATGTCGCTTGATTAAGCTTGTCTGGCAGACTGATTTTCTTGGTCTCGGAAGCCAAAACCTTGTCTGCATGAGGTAAGCACCTGGATGCTGCCGGATTTCTGATAAAGTCGTCGGGAAATTGTTTGGCAAGCGTGCGCAAGGCCTGCATTGCATATTTATCGCAATCTCCTGCATTGCTGCTGGCTAACCATGAACAAGTGGCTATTTGAACCAGGCGGTGCATGCTGTATGTGCCGTCGCTTTCATTGATCTTGATTAGGGAGAAGGCCAGTAAGACTTCCAAAGCATCCAAGAGATCCCACTCGTCTTCACCATCGCTAGGAAGGAGGGAAGGGTGCACACTTTGCGGGTCTAGGAAGCTCATTAATGAAATTAAATCTGCCGCTCGAGGATGATTCGACTTGATGAGGTCGAAGGATATCATCCATGTTCTTGCTACTGAATCCAAAGCTCTTGCCTCTCGGCCATGATCGCTAAACTCGTAGTTCAGGAGACGAGCTTTAGCGGTGTCGCTCTTCTCGAATAGCTCAAGATATTGAGTGATCGATTTCCGACGTTTCGCCATGAATGCCACGGCTTGCGTAATTGCCAAAGGTATACAGTCCAAGGCTTGGAGGAATTCTAGTCGCTCGTCGCCTGTGCTGGCATCGCGAACATACTTGTCGAGGAGCTGATTAGCCTCCTCCGTACTCAATGATCCTACGTCGATCGGGTCTTGATCTGAGGCAAGATCGACGGCTATGTCACGATTTCGGGTGGTAAATAAGACACTACCATTCGAACTTTGTGGCACATACTCGTACATAGATTTCCTGAGCAGCTGCATTTCGAAAAAGTCACTGGCATTATCCACATTATCGACAACCATGAGCCATTTGCATGGGTATGTTCTCTCTAGCCAGTCACGCACGATTTGCAGCAAATTAGCATCGGGGTCTCGATGGCCGGGTATGCCGCATATTGAAGCGATTCGTTTATAGGCATCTTCAAATCTTGTTTCATTACTCGCAAAGACCCAAAAGACCGACACACTTGGTGAGCGCTCTTTCAGCCGAATCGCATACTCCAGTGCAAGCTGCGTCTTGCCTACACCGCCAAGCCCGCAGAGGGCCACTTGAGGCTCTCCCCGACCGAACTTCTCCTCCAACTTCTTGAAGATTTCTGAACGTCCGACGAACTTCGCGTTTCGCACAAAGGGGATAACATGCTTTATTTCTGTCTCTCCCGCTTGCTCATAGATCTTCTGTTCTTGTCGAAGGTCTAAGTGTAAACGCTCTATGCGACGGATGATAGCCTTGGTGCTGTCGTCAAGCTTTTTGTTCGCCTTGACTTGTAGTTGCAATGCCAAAAGAGCCAGAAGTCGATCAAGAGAAAGCTGAAGGGCCTCGATTTTCTCATCTCCATGAAGGGTTTTGAAGGCTTTCCAGCCCGTTTCCATGCGATTTAGACTCCGCTGGAGCCACTCCCGACTCGTGGCTTTACCTTCGAGGGGTCTTGGTGTCAACTTCAATGCATCCAGGATCATGAGCAATTCCTTGATCTTAGCGTTGCAGTCTTCCATTGTCCGCCTCTCCTGATCAAGCTCTGCATCTTCGACATCCGCGAGGGTAGTCTGAATCAATGATACGCGTCTCTCAATATCTGTGATTTTCTGTGGAGCTCGCCCGAAGGCGCTGGAGTATTCGTGGATTTCTTTGCGCAGTTGAATTGCAAATTGAACAAACTGTACTACGCTGCTGGCAAGCCCGACGACCGCAAGAGTTTCCATGAGACCTTGCAATTACGTGCTGATCTCGTTTCAGCTGAACGAATCCTATCGCTTGAAGACTGCCTTGTCAATAACATGCGTAATTCTGATCACATGATAGCAGCGTTAGTTACCCTCTAGAGTGCCAAAGCAACTTCGTGTCTCTACAACAGCTGAACCTTCGTCACCCCCCCTACCTCGTCCTCCGCCCCTCCCTCTACCTCGCCCTAGTTACGACGGCGTAACCTCGGGGGCCGGCGTGGTTGTTGACAGCGAGAACGAGCTTTTCATGACTGGTGTAGAGCTCCCCTACCGGCGGCGGCGTGAGATCCATTGGTAGGAGGGAGGTAGATAGTTAGGAGGAAGGCAGATAGGTAGATTAAATATCTGGTAATATGTAAGATGTTGTAACGCGATAAATTTGACGGAGGATGACGTCGTTGCTTGCAGGTACTTAATTTTTGGTGGGGCACTCATACAAATAAAGGTATTTCTAATCGACCGAGGTATCAGTAACTAATCCTAATTTGGATGGGTGTTTATGTAGTGAAATTGGGTGTGCATGTATGAAAATAGGGTGTGCATGTATGGAAACTGGGTGTGCAAATATCGGTTCCCTATATAATACACAAATATTTATTCCGAATTAAGAACACGAGAATCCCTACAGGAATTTATCTAGATGGGACTCGATCGGGCATTAAACTGAACGCCGCCCTAGGGTGTTGCGCTCAATGTTGGTGTGAGTGATTCGCAGCCTAATTCTATATTTAGTCCCTTCAATACAGGAGCGTTGCTCTGACTCCCATAAACTCGAAAATAAATATCCATATCATGAAGACCAAGATCAGTACTTATGGCGTACATTTCGTTCCCTAAGGTGTTCCTGGTGCTGGTGCGAAGATCTGATCACCGACAGATAGCCGACAACGATCTAACGGTTTCCTTTCTAGCCTAGGAGGAAATTTCTTGATCCATCATTCACTACCTACCTAAGAAAGTACATACCTTCTCTGAATTCCTATGTGAGGCTTCTCCTTCGTGCTATTGACTACTACCATTGCCCAAATACTATAGAAGTGACACTATCAAAACATAAACAAGCCACATCCCACACGGCTCTCTCTAACCCACCACAACAGCTCCTGCCCTCCTTTTTCAGGTCAGGAAAGCTTTGCTCTATAGCCTCGAAGCAATCTCATCAAAGCACCAGGCCACCTTTACACGGCAATCTGACATCGGGACGACACGACATCACCGAGTTTGGAATGAGCTTACGGAGAAAGAAATGTTTTTGTCCGTCTCAGCACGGCTGCCTAACATAGATAGGAGCGAAAGAGAGTAAATCGGTCAACTTCGAACAAGATCAACCCCGAATGGATTAGTCTTTAAACGAAAAAAAAAAAATTTCTTGACAACGGCAGGCAGGACATTCCTCAATCGTAAGGTGGGTCATTATCTCTCTTTCTATCCGCACTCCTAATCGAATAGCGGCATCTTCGTCTGAAAAACCTCAATAATTGCTAAGCCATAAGAAGGAAAGTGTGAGCAGTACGATTACACGTTCAAATGCATGACCACGTTCGTAATGGCCGTCATTCAAATTCTTCCCAAAGGCCTACAGATCACTTGAAACCGGCCCAGTTGCATCAATGCTGGCCTCAGTCAATAGCTTTCAATATGCCTATGCTACTTTTTTATGGAGCGGTGTCTCCTCGGCTTGCCATCAGGACAGCCACGAAGCTTCTTGCAATATTCAATGTTCCTAATTGTACGGTCCCACGATTGAATCCCAGACTCGTCTCTGATCGCTTGGAATCTGAGCATGTCTTCCCGTAGGAGGTATACAGTATTCCGCACACTTCCGACCTCGAAGATATAATGGGGTACCGTTATAGCAATGCCCATGTCTACGAGAAGGCCTCCTCTGTAGTTCCGCAGTCTTATATCCCTCGGGAAGACACCGAACTTTCGCATTCTTACGAGGTCTCTTTGCATCTTGTTGAGCAGCTTGTTAGTCAGCGAGACTGTATTTGGAATCAGATCCTTAAGGATTGCACGGAAAGGCTGTCTCTTGAAGACTGGGACTGAGGCATCTTTGTGGGACCTATTCCATACGGACACGCCAAATCTCTCACGCAGATATGCTTCCTGGTCTGCTGAGACAGCCATATGACCATAGCAGCGAGCGGCAACCGTTCCGTTCACCTTAGACTCGATGAGTCGGCCATAAGCACGACACTCGTTGTAGAAAGGGTCCGATAGGGCGCGAACGACGCTGATAGAAAGGTCGGCTTTTTCTTGCTGACTGAGAAGACACAAAGCTTCAGTAACATCATAGAACTTGAACTGCGAAACCTGTCAGCAGGGTAACCGGAGTTGAACACAGCAAGCTCACAATCTTTAGCGCGTAGGCCTTCCCTTTGATCGCGACTTCAAACACATGCGACTGGCCATCCTGTTCATTGTCGCTGAGCAGCCGTACGAAATCCACGTTGGCTTTCCTGTCCTTGAAGGGGGCGAGTTTTGGGCCTTCGCATTCTGGAAGAGGCTTGCTGAAAGCAATGCGCACCATCATGGATTTTCTCAGGTTTCAGGACCAAACAGCATGGTAAGGAAGCCAGACAATGATCATGGCTGATTGAGCGACGGAGCGTTCACTTTTGCCGTATGCGAAAATCCCCGAATCCGCGCGATGCAAAGCTCATTCTGTGATTACTTTACGAGGAATGAACCTGGGGATCAGTACTCGTGGCTAGCGACGCGGGGCCCCATTCTGGGGATGCACCTCCCATGCACCTCCCACGCCTCCTTTCCTCCCGGGCATTGGTGGTTTGTAACCTTAACTTAACCAATTCAAAAATGTCTCTTATTCTTTTTCGCTTAATTGGACGCCTCTTTACTGCTGTCATGCTGCTGCGTCTTTGCCTTGCGATGATACCCTAAATGTGGCATGGCGTTGCAACGAAAAGATTGCTACACCGGTTTGTTTGACCTATCAGGCTATTTCAACCACCTCACACCCAGTTCTCTACTCCTGTTCAGCCCAGTTTCAGGCGATGTTGTTACCACCCCCTCACTTCTAGCCGCTCAGAAACTTATGCAGGGCTATATCTGGTTATTTACTCCTGCACGAGCTTCGAGTATTTGGCTACCGTTCATTCGGGGCTCGCATGCCTTTTTTTGCCTTTTTCTAATTCAAGACTCCACATGCGAGTTTCATTCATAAGTATGGTCGTCGCATGCAATATATCTCTCATATGTGCATTGCGGTTGACCGTTATTCCAGCCTATCTCTGTGGCTCTGGCATACGTTTTTTACTCTTCGTGCACATCTCAAGCTTCATAGGTTCAACATGCCAGCCTCCACCACATCTCTTTTAGAATACCTTAGAGTTGACAATCCTCCCCTGAAGTGTCGACTTCATTCATCGGACTCGAGCGGCGGAGCTTCGCAGAAAAACACGACGAACGGCAATTGGAAAACTCCAGATGTAATACAGATGTGGGAAGATTTCGACTTCGATACTCTCCAAACAAGCTATGGGGGCGTGTTGCAAACGGCGTTGGACCAACAACCCTACAACTTACCCGTCCATTCAGGCATAGCTCCATTCCCATTTTGCGAGATCCATGATGAAGATTCTCTCAATGCTCTTCTTGTCAAGTGGAATCAATCGATGGTGTCTGATGCCTTGGTAATAGCCCAAGACTTCCTGCAGGGCCATCTAGGTCTACCCTCCTATCAGCAGGTATTCATGGTACGAGGTGGTCAGGCAGACTATCCTGCATCTAGCGCCACCTTGCGACCTGACTGGGCCGGGGTACAGCGGGTGCAATTCGACGCCTCCAGGGCGAGGAATATCTTACCAGGAGACACGAAGGTGGGGGGCAAATGGTCAAGCTGTAATATAGAAGTGGGTCCCGTTGCCGACGCTCACATGGCCAATGATTGGATCGAGCCAATCAAGCAAGTCTACTCTTATTGCCTCAAGACCGAATCACGATACGGGTACATAATTACCGAGAAGGAACTTGTGGTGGTGCGCATCCGACCAGCAACAGAAGGGGACTTCATATCGCCAGACAACTCCCAAGAGACCTATCACGGGGCTCAACCGTCCACCGTGCGCAAGTCAAAATTCCTAAAATCTGCTAAACAGCCTCCGTCATCACCGTCAGGGCGAATTTCCCATTCAGGGATGTTGGAGTACAAGGCAATCCCTTGGAAGGACAAGAGCTCGTTGTCGATTGGTGGACAACAGACGTTGACAGTTAATCTGGCTTTGTGGTGGCTCCACCTAATGGCTTCTGAAAACAACTCCATCAAAGACACCTACCCACCTCTGCCGGGGTCCAGCTGGAACCCTCAAACAACGACGGCCAACGACGGCAGCAAGCGCCGAAAACACGATTTATTCAGGTCGGACGGTGAGTCTGACCTGGAAGACAGAGGTGCCCCCAGACGACGTACTCGACAGCAAACAAAGTCCTGGCGGACCGACGACATGAGTTTTACCTTCGAGCAGCTTTGACCGCTATCTCTTGCAGGCCAAGTTTCCGGGGAGCTTGCTATTTGTTAGAACTTATAGGATGATTGAACGACAGAACAAGAGGTGATGTACGACTTGACATGAAATGGCACGTAGGCTTACGACTAGCGGGATGTTTTGCTCCTCTTGTGTGAGCCTCCAATCTTCTCGTATGAGTTTTTTTGACCTTTCTTTGTACAAATTTCAGGTATTTTCCTATCAACGCATACCGTTCATTCTAGCGAATCGGGACAACATATGTACCACCTGCCGTCCCCTCCATACTCAAAATCTGCACCCGCAATTGGCTATGCGCATTTGAGAATAGTGCCATCTTCCTCACACTGCGTGTCATCTCCCCCTATCTGCCGGAGAAAGACGATTGAAGCCCGTAGTCACCGTATTCCCAGTGCTTGCGCAGGAGCTTGCGATGCTATCTGTTATTCAGATGTTGCGCGTAGTTCCGGATAGCGAGTTGCAGTTCTCCCATAGTCGACAGCAGAAATTGCGCTTTTCGGCCCCCTTTTGTTGTTTTATTGTCCTGGAAGTGATGTCATACATATCCAGATTTAACATACTCCTACCTTATTCAGGCTCTTGTTTTCCCCGAGAACAAGGTGAAGCTACGTATAACACTTCAATATGATTCCTCTATCCGGCTACGTACGATTACTGTAATTGCCCGACGAAAAGAGTGCTGCACTTGGAAACCCATGCCATTGCTAGTGAATGGGGCATCTGACCTCCCCAATTCCCAGTACTGCATCGCGCCATCCTAACTATTCGAGCCCTAAAAACTCTTCCGAAAATCTCGTCGCCGTCGCCGGCCAGCGTTCTTTTTGGAGACAGCTGTGGGGCCTTCCAACGTACTGTAGCGCACTACTCTCAAAAGCACAACGCAGCTCAGGAAGCTCGTGGGATCTTCTACGCTTTCCGTTTGCGTAACTAAACCATGGCATTGGCCTCCATCATCGGCGCTTGATGTAGCCTGCAGTCCAGTACGCGTTCGATAGAGTCAGTTTCACAGAAAAGCCCATCCCCCCTGTTTGGCATGTCGTCACACTCGGCTCTCATGACGCATGAGCAGTGTGCCTGGAAAAAAACCACGAAGCCGGATTAGCACTGGGCATCACGTTCATGGTTAGCAAACCCGTCCACAAAGGCCAGCGGGGAGCTGATCGAGGCGTTGCTAACTCGGTAGCTTGGGATGCAGATCTGAGCGAACAGCCGCGAGACGAGGGATAGAGGTGAGGAAAGGCTGCGCAAGCTCTTGGGGCCAGTAAGGAGGTGATGGGAAGGGGACGAGACATTCTGGGTGTTCGGAAGGGGGCGAGACCGGAGGGTAGAAGGAAGATAGCAGAACACGGGAGAGTTTTGACGAGCTTGAGGTAGCGAGGTGGGCATCAGAACGCCTCTCCATCGCCACCATTTCAGTACACACGCGCTCGAAGCTACTTCTGCAAGGTTTTGCGCCTGGATCTTACCCACAGCCGCCAAACCGTCCGTCCGACTACTCTACAACTACAATTATAGTAGCAGCGCTATGTAGCAGGATTCCACTGACCTGGACGTGGACGGGGATTGTGATGGTTGCTAATACCCAAGGGGCAGCAGCCTCATCCACACATTCGAGCGTTGAATACCTCAGCCGACTTACGAACACTGTTTACTTGACTGTACTGATCTCGACGTCGACCATGATAGGGAGCTTGTTGCAGGGTTCTACCTTACAGAAGCGCAAGGAGGGGCTGTCGGAAAAAATTCGTTGTAGGCGCTTTTTGCTCCAGACGCGCTTGAACGTTGATTTGATGGATTGCATCGACAAGCCGTAATTGTTTCATGTGGGGTGCATATCTTTAGACGATATATGTTACAGTGTCCCTCAACATGTTATCTTCATTGCATATATTTTCCGAGTTCGTTTGTGACTGCTTTGGACCGCGAATAGAAATGCTATCTGTAATCTTGTCTTCGAATGCATTCATCTTCTTCCATCTCCTCGTTACTACGACACACGCATTTCCGGCATATCCGCAATTGGTCTCATCCTTGGTCGCTGACAGACACAATGTCTCCTCTCCCAACATGCTCGACAAGCTTAATGTCAACAGAATTCCCTCTACCGAAGCCCTCAATCTCCCTCCGGAACCGGTGTGGTCAATAACTTGTGAGACGGAACCATTTACGCACCGTCCCGTCATTGGTACAGATTGCTTGCAAATCGCCACGCAAATCGAAAACAGTGCAGGCGCCACGGCGTACCATCTCTATAAAGCAAGTGACCCCGGCTTGGGATGGAGGAACGGTGGTTGCTATATTTTTCTCGATTCCATGCTCCCGACAGACACGGACGTTTTCAGACCGATCTCGATAGCCCTTAATATCAGGCGCGTGGTGGAGAAGTGCGATACCCTGGGAGGAGCAACGGCCATTGGTCCGAGGCGGAAATTCGACCTGCTTATAGAGCCTTGGGATCTGAACAGTGCTACGACGGTTGCCACAGCACGATCATAGCTGCGAGGTTGAAGAGACATTCTTATACTGGACACTATCACCAGATCTATCATGGACTAGCAAAGTCTTGTCAGCCCGATCATGTATGGTCTTCTCGTGTCCGCTGTTTGAACTTCAATGTATGGTATCCTCATAGCTCATACCTTCTAGAAAGACTCGACGCACTCCGTCAGGCTCTCGAGATAGACTCCACGAACTCCGCGAAAGGAATCGAGCATCTGGCTTTCCACAGCCAGACGACCCGACAGCTAGAGAAACCGCTCTTCAGCCGTAGAAGATCTTGTAGATTATCTCATCCTGACTGCTTCTTCCCCGCTTATCCCGCCAGCCCTGAAGGTCTGATGGTCTTGAGGCTGCACACACCTACATGGAATCGCCCGATATTCATGTCGCCTAGAATAAATCTAATGCCGCAATTTCTGTAGCTGTTATTCCAAATGCAGATTCTGAATAATTCCCGGCTTTCCTGACAAGATCTTCAATTCCACGCCCCTCATGGCTAGAAAGAGACCTACAGATCTCAGAACCTATCACTGGGTGCGAGTCCTCCTTTTCCAAAAAAAAAGAGGTGTGGTAGTATTCCTTCGTTGGAGTAAGAGTTGATCACGTCGTGTGGTTGCTCGTCGTTCGACAATGTTTCAACCCCAGCTCGCTTGGTCATCAACTGTCTGCCTCAGAAGCCAAAAGTAATTGTTTGAAATCGCGTAAGCAAACAAATAGCAAGATCACACGGTATGGCCGGTATAGGCAAGTCTCCTTACGCCTTGTTTGTAAACGCGGAAGACGTAACACTTGAGATGAGCGAAGAATCGTCCAAGCATGTCGTGTTATACAAGCTGACCCGAGACAGACAATCAGCCACAGGCTCGCCCAGAATTGCGACCGTGAAGGTGGCATTTGGGACCTCTATCTTGCCACAGATGCCTGCAAAGACGCCCCCCAAAAACGCACCGATAATCGCATCAATGAGAGAACCACGGCGCCCGTCATATCCTTCCCCATACCTTCACCCTTTGCGGGTCAAACAATTGAAGCAGCGGCCAAGTGGCTGAAAGCCGCAGCCGATGATGTTGACCTCGACCGTGGCTTCTTTGCCGTTCTTCATGAGAATTACCAGATGGGCCGGAATCTGGACCGGGAGGCTGACCTAAGCAAAGGAGAGCCGTACAGCGGACCACGACCGAGGAAACTGTTTGAATAGAAGCATAAGCAGTTCGCTGTCAGCAGTGTATCCGGGCTCTGTATGCCAATTTGCGTTTGCTCGAGGGTTGAGACGCCGTGGACGCCACGACCTCGGTGGATAATATCATCATTAGCATCCCACTACTTTTTTGTTGAAATACGAAGGCGATACGAGGTTATATTGATATGTTGGTTGTTGCTGTTGTTAGATATCTATCAGTCTTTCAGCAGCCACAAGCAGTAAGCGAAAACTTTACTAGCAGGTCTCAGTCCTATGAGACTCAGATTACCAACCTATGTTCGAAGTAAACCTGAATTTTGCCATCTGAGTTCGATTATCTAGCCAAAGCGAAGCAGTCGTTCCTCGAACAGGGGCAAAAGTGATTTAAATGAAAGAACTGTCGTTGTTCACTGACTTGCTTGAAGCAGCACCTTTTTAACACACATGCAATATCCTCGGTTCCTAACCCGTTTTATGTTCGAAATACAGGGGTTCCTAAGGTAATCCTGTTGTGGCTTGCTCAAGAAGCCTTAGTTGTTGCACAATTAATTGTATATTCCTTGATTCCGTTTCGACGGAAAGTAATGTTACCAAACTTCAGTTAGAAGATGACCACCAGCAGATTTTGCATCTTCGATGACAATATTAGGGGAAAATCTGGTGAAAGTCTAAAAGCAAGGGAGATTAAAATTCTTAGATGGAAAACGATATGCACAAAAACAACATTCAAATAAATTTCATTTGACGAAAAGGGTATTTCGAGTCAGGCAGGAATTCTTCCAACAGACATAAGGAACCTGCAACATATGCACCCATGACATCATACCTTATAACCAGCTCATATACACCGTACAAGCATTACAATTCTCGTTTATTGCCGTCCATATCCCGCACTCCTTTCGTCCCACCAACGGCTGACATACCGTCCAATTCTGCTTGTACATCACTTCCACGCATTTCCTGGATGTTACCGCCCATTGCGTCCAACTCATGTGCCTCCCCGCCGCCTGTTTCATGCATTCCCTTCAACTCCGCCTTATCCGCCGCTTTCATCGCCATCAACCCTGTATCCGACCCCATGTCCTGAGCGCTATCTCCCCTGTCGGTTTGCCGCCGCCTCCGCATACGGAAAATCACAAAGGCGACGGCCGCAAGTAGCAATACTCCCATGCTTACTCCAACACCTATGCCCGCTTTGGAGCCTGTGCTGAGGCCGCCGCTGGGCGCTGCTGCTTTTCCTGTGCTCGTCGGCGCTGAAGTCGGTGCTGTCGAGCTCACACTCGTAGCCGAGCTTGTGCTTGTTGTTGTACTGGAAGAAGTTGTATTAGGCGAGGTTGCGAGACTCCAAGTCGTAGGCTTCAGCGTCGAATCCTGATTAATGTACCAAGCACCACTATTTGTGGAAAACGGCGTCTCGGGAGGCGTAGTAGGCTTGTTTTCCGCATAGATCTCAGCATGGCATGCCCCAGCGCCGTTGCAATCGAGACTGACTGTTTGGCTTCCTGTGGAGGGGACGGAGGTATTAGAGCCTAGGATTAGGGCATTGTCTTAGCTTGAGGCGAAAAGGGAGGGATGGAGAGTAGGGATGTTATACATGGTGTGAAACTTGTAAAGTCGGGGGGGCCACACCAAAGGACGAGGTAGGCGTTGGGGTAATTTGATGCCCAGGAACAGTTCACAGTGTCGAGGTAGTTGTAGGTTGGTCTGTAATTCGAATCCGGGAAGAGCCATTTCCCTGTAGCTGTAGAAGGAGCGGCGACGATGGTGGGTGGGAGGATGAGGAGTAGTACTGCAAGAGGTAGGAGAAATGGGCTATGACATGAAAGGCGCATCATCTTGGAAAACTCTCGCGGCCGAGATCACACCACAGTGGTGGATTAAAGAACGAGATGATGCCAAATATCGCTCTTCACGATTCTCTCTTCATGAAGAGACTCGACTTCGTCGCGCAAGAAAGAAAGCTCTACGAAAGATATAAAAATACAAGAGGAAGAGGAAAAGAGATGGACACGCGAAAATAGCAGGAGGCAAAGCGACACACCAGCCAATGCATTGCCTGGATCGCTCCAGCCTTGTTTCACCAAGGCCCTCAGCCGCAGCCGAAGGATCACAGAACATCAGCAACCTATCACCAGTCATAGAACCTCCATACCTCAACGAAGTGGCTCGAACAAGCAAGCAGCCGACAGGTTCATAAAACTGCACTGGTATGTTTCGGTGTCGTGGGTGTATGGACGGAGTATCTCTTACAGTACGGAATAGTAAACCGGCGTTATTCCTGCCATACCAGGATCAACGGCGCTAAGTCTGTTTAGAGAGTAGATATCACTAGCGGCAGATCCCCGAGCCTCGAAATTCCACTGCGCCAAATCCTATCATCACCACCAAACACCAATCTCACAACAATGCTGAGCACCAGCATGCGCCGAGCTTTTGCTCAATCGAATCCGCACATCCTCTCACTACCACCAACATTCCTCCTCCCCCTCCGCGCACGCCTCTCAACCACAACCAGTACCACCGGCCCCAACCCCCCCGAAAGCGCCTTCCACACCACCCATCTCCCCAAACAACCCCCAAAGGCCTCAAACCCCGAAACAAACCCAAAAACTCCCCAACCCTCTCCACCACCACCCCAACAAACTCCCCCCACCGCCGCCAACCCACCCCCCTCCCTCCTCCCCCTCCTCGCCGCCCAACCCCCCCACTACATAATCGCCCACCTGCACGCCCGCCCCTACCTCCTCACCGCGGGCGACACCCTCCGCCTGCCCTTCCACATGCCGCACGCCGTCCCAGGAACCATGCTGCGCCTGACGCGGGCCTCGAGTCTCGGCTCCAGGGAATACACATACCGCGGGAATCCGTGGGTGGACGAGCGGGATTTTGTGTGTCGAGCGCGGGTGGTGGGGGTGGAGGGGGAGCCGATGCGGGTGGTGGAGAAGACGAAGAGGCGGCAGAGGCATGTGAAGACTGTAAGGAGTAAGATGCGGTTTACGGTGTTGAGGGTTGTGGAGGTGAGGGTTTGTGTGGGGGGGGAGGGGGAGAGGGAGGATAGGGGGGAGGAGGGGGAGGAGTGAGGAGGGTGATGGTGATGGTGTGAATCCTAAAGCATAGGGATGGATTGGGGGGGGTTTTATACGCGGGTGGAGGTTGCGAAGAGACAATAGAGACGGGCTATGTTGAAGCCCACGTTCGAGATACGGAATAGAGCAACAGGGACTACTATACCATATCATCACCACATAGAGCAACCTCGAAAGCTAGCCGTGCTGGGGGGTTGGGAATGAAGGTGCATAGACCTTATTCCTAACCCATACACAAGGGTCTTGAAAACCAATTCCAGATCCCCCCCTCAATTGTGAGCATTGAGTTTCACACAGGCCCTACCTACCGTACATAAGACATCAAAGATCCTTCGCATTGCCTCCAACGAACCAAAAGGTAATCAAAGCAAAGGGGGGTATACATGCCATCAAAGTATCTACAAACGTCGCTCTCAATCGCATAAACCCCACTTCTTTCAATGCCGCGCCTACGCTGAACCGGCACATAATGATACGCTGAATCGCCCAAAAAAAAACCCCTGCTTATACCCAACCCGATACCCCCTCAAAGCCAACACAGAACTACTCAAACCCCCCTCCACCGACCCCAACCCCTACTCCAACATATCTTATCAAACCATCCCCCCCACCCACCCAATCCTCACGCCCTCCCCTCCTCAACCGCAGCCCTAATACTCGCAAAAAAAAGGCCCGGCCACGTCGCCAACTCCGCCTCACCAGGCATGCCATCCTTCTTGATATGATTCACAATATTCTGCTGGATCCGCGCCAGCATCTCCTGGCTAACCGGCACCGTCCCCCTCACCTGCGCGTCCGGATGTAGGAACGCATCTCCCTCTGCCAAAAGCTGGTCAACCGTGGGCCGCTGCTTGGCATCGCGGTTTAGACAGCGCCGGAGGGTTTTGATGAGCCCGCTGGAGACGGGGACGCCGCCGATGGCCTTCGAGGGGAAGTCGATGATGTGGCGGGGATTGGGGATGGCCATGATGCGTTGCATTTGGTTAGCGATATGGGCAAAAGGGGGTTTGCCGTAGACCATCTGGTACAAGATGCAGCCGAGACTCCAGACGTCACTGGGTTTGCCGAGCTTCATCATTTTGCCGGCGGTGGAGGGAAGACCGCTGGTGGCGTTGGAGTCGACGAGGGCTTCGGGGGACATGTAGTTTGGGGTGCCAATGTGCTGTTCTCGGTGGACGTTAACGGTGTTATCTTGGATGGCGTTGGAGATGCCGAAGTCGATGAGTTTGAGCTTTCCTTGTAGGAGGAGGAAATTGGCAGGCTTTAGGTCTGAGTGGACGATATCGTGCTGATGCACTGCTTGGACGCATTCCAGCATTTCTTTCCAGTAGTAGCGAGTGAAAGTTACATCGAAGACGGCGTCCTCGGCGTTTAGTCGCATGGTCAGCACCCGGTTCAGGTCAGATTCACCCATCTCCATTAGCACGCTCAGTGTGTGTCTTTCCTCATTGACTTCCCAGTCGAAAAGCCGAATTACCCGATCTACGTTCTCCAGCTTTTGAAGAAGGTCAATCTCGCCTTTGTAGCCACGAATGGCTGCCTCATCCTGATCTTCGAGTGTGACTCTTTTCAACGCAAAGACCTTGTAATTCTCTGCCATGACTCGATATACCTTTGAACTGCCCCCTCGGCCGATACAATCCATACGCGTGAATAGCTTCCCATTCACGGAAATGTAATTACGCTTCTTCCTAGACTGGGAAGCTGATGCTGCACCTGCTGGAGCAGTTGCAGTCTCCAGAACAGTCATCTTGGGTGGTGGCGGAGCTGGCCGATGAGGAGTATTCTGGCTTCGCGGAGCCAAAGCTGGCCTTGGAGGTGAACTGGTAGCAGGAGTGTTGATCAGCATTTTCTCGTCAGCCATCGTTGGCAGTTTAGCATGTCTTTCAGATAGAGCAAGACCGTTGGGTTTGTTGCGTTTGAAAGTAGGCGGTGGTTCATTCTCTTGGTCAAATCTTGACGGCAAAGGCGGAAGTGAGGGGACTCTGAAAGCTGGTGCAATTTTCTTTTCTGATGGTCTATCCTGGCGTGGCGCAGGCGCAGGCGCGGGATTGGTCTTTGCTTGAATCAAAGGCTGCAACGGCTTAGGCAATCTCGCGTCCTTAGGAACCGGGCTTCCTGTGATGATGCTACCTTGGCTTCCGAGACGATCATGGTCATGAACAAGCTGTGGGCGAGGCAAGGGTTCTGGTTTCGATGGTGGAGGGTAACTTTCCGGCTGCTTTGTTGCGGGTGCTTCCTCGCGGTCCGCTGGATCATGAAGTGCTCCTCCTGATGACAGGACATCCTCCTGTATCGGACTTCGGTCTTCTTCGCTTTGCCTCCGCTTCATCCCTCTTCTTGCTGGTCCGCTGAGATATCGACCTGTCACCTTACCCACTCTTTTAACCCGCAATGATCCTTGAATACCCGTCTCTTCTGCCTTGGATCTATTTATAGAGAGATTGCCTAGTTGCGAAGCTGCTTCGTGAAGCGCATTACCCTCTTCCATTGGCACTGACCTTGGCTGGGCTAGCTCCGTAGCAGGTGCTGATCTAGGCTCAGTGGTCGTTGCCTTGTTGGACTCTGAAGAAGTGCTTTCAAAGGGTCTAGTCCCAAGGTGTGTCTGCAAGTTCCGCGATCGAGGAGCAGGCGTAATCAGATCATGCGGAGGATTTCCGTTGCGATAACCCTCCGAATTTGATATCGGGCTGTTTCTTCGTAGTGTCGCTGCTCCTCCACTCAATCGTACTACTCGAGGACTACCAGGCCGGGTCGAAGCAGGTGAAGCAGTCCGCTCTCCCAACGCAGACCTGAAAGTTGAGGGACTTTTTCTGAGTGTTGTTTTGGGGTCCCGTGTCAACGCACGATCGTTCGATACACCATTGCGTCGCGACGGAGATGATCCGATGGCTGAAGCTTCATCCCCAAGTATGGCTTTTGCCTCCGCACTGAATTTCATTGGCGGCACTGGTACATCATCATCAGAGCTGTCACCGATCGAAAACTTCCAAGCTTGGGGTAAAGGGCCATCATTGTTGGTTGGAACATGAGACAGAGGGGAGCCGCGCTTGAGGGTCGGTCTTGAAGGCTGGATCCGTCCATCTTGTCGCGAAGGGGCTCGTCGAGGTCGGGGGAAGCTATCGTAGTTCAGCCCGAAGGGTGTTGGCGATGCTGTGGCCATGGCGGCGTGGCTATTGTGAACTCAGCATGCAAGCATTGGCGATCTTGGGGTTTGGTTGAACCAAATGAGCGACAAGCATATCCAAAATGGTGAGCAATGTTGCTAAGCAAAAGATGTGATAGATTGAATTGCGATGGTCACGATAACCAAAGTTGTTTCAAGATGCGCGTTGATTTTCGCAGGGGTGCGATGTTGTTTACTCTGCAACTTTGGCGGGGCAACAGGCCGTTTATTATCCAGTCGTCAGAGTTACCTTACCATGCTTACTCCCTCTCACCAAGAGTCTGAAATTTCAAGGCAATCATGAAAGGGTATCAATAGCCTAACAAGCCGGGTCAAATGTAAGAGTCAAAGGCAGTCTTGTATCGAGGTCAACCTCGAGCCCATTCATGTGTTTCTATTTCCCATCCTTCTTATCACACACGCTTTGGATTACAACCGAATCATTAATAGTCTATATCTCGAAGAGAGAGAGTCCACTCAAAAATCTCCCACTACACGAAACTGTAGTGGCTTATTGGAGTCGGCAAGCATCAGATGACCGCCCGGTCGACGTCTATACTCTTTGCGTCTAATCGAATACGAAGAGCCTGAAACCCCCGAAGTCTCTCTCGGACAGTCACGGGATGCAAAACGTCAAGTCCCTACCTTATATACTGCCATGACTCACCTTTTCTCGGACCAAATTCACTTTCTTTCATCTCTCCCTGTCCAGATATCCTCTGCCGTTGCCCAATCCCTAACCAATTCTTGTTCGCGTCTGCGTGACTTAATGTACTTGGCCCTCGAGCTGCCCTAATCTAACCCTTGATACAATGGCCACGTCGTCTGCTGCTGGCCTCAGGCTTATCTTTTTGCCTAGCGCCATATCTCAGGCTTCCAGCCGTCCATTGCTGCGTTCCGAGCAGACGAAAGGGCGGTCAAAAGCATCAATGCAATTTTTTAAACCTTGCCTGAGCACTTTGGGTATATTGTGCCCTGTCCACAATCAAGTCAATTCCTGACAATACCTACCAAAACAGGACTAACACCTATGCTACATCGTGTCCATACTGTTGTTGCAGGAAAGAACGGTCCTGCCGCTAGCAAGAGGAGCATAAGCACAACGAGTCAATCGCCTAGTCGCCCCCAAGCCACTTCCTTTGCCCTTAAACGACCGCGAGGACCGTCCGTCCATAACTCAATCTATTTCCCATCCTTACTTCTCCACCGCTCTTCCTCGACGATGCTAGCCGCCGCACACGCTATCGGAGCCGGCATGGCAACGATTGGGATCGCCGGCGCTGGTGCTGGCATCGGCACAATCTTCGGATCCTTGATCCAGGGCGTCGCTCGAAACCCACAGTTAAGACCGCAGCTGTTCCAACTTGCGTTTTTGGGGTTTGCACTCGCGGAAAGCACGGGCATATTTGCGTTGATGATGGCGTTCTTTATACTTTTCGCGGCACCGGAATAGGAGAGTGCGTGGCCTTTTCGAGAAAGAAATTTGCTCAGACCGTTACCATTGCTTGACTGTGGCGTTGGTGAAGAAGCAACATTCTCCTCTTTTGTGGTCGTTTCATTTCCGATCTCGAAGACTTCGGATTCCACCAACCTCCAAAGTCTCCTCTTCTGTACTACACTGTACTCATATCTGCAAATAGCATAAAAGCTTGGCCATTTGGCGCAAATCTGGCGCTGAAAGCCATCTAGAAGTTGAAATTTATCAATTACGTCGTAGTCCAGTAGTGATGATAGCCCATGTAGACCAAAGCTAAGCCATCAAGCCGAATTTAAATAATAACGACCGATAACAAGGTACGTCGAGCCAGCTATCACACTGATTGGCGCTGTGTCGAGCGAGCAAGTTAGTCAGGTTGATGCAGTTCCTTGACTATGTCGTTGCTGCATGACCAACATTCTTCTCTTCTGTGTTTGTTAAACTTTTTACCTTGAAGTCTCAAGATGCTACTGTTTCTTTTCAATGTTCATTGGTATGTTTAGAATGGCATTTCCACAGCCAAAAGTTTACCACTTTGCATGGGATCAACACTGACGACGTTTTCAAGAAGGAGAAGCTCCAGGAGGCTCTGCGAGACCTGTACGTAGTAGGACCTTATCAAACAATGGCACACGTAGACCGAAGCTGAGCCACAGCTTTGTCGCCCCGTAAACAATTTTGCCGTGACATCTAGGTCAAGAAGCTGCGAATAGACTACTTGTCTGACGATCTGAAAAGCACGAAAGCCCTTTGGCAAGCCACGCCAAACTTCTAGACTCCAGCGATCTATGGAGTGTAACGCTTTGGCTTGGTCATAGCAGTTGCGAGCGTATTTCTAGGTACGCTTCTTTTCCACAGTGTTGGCGGCACCAGCTCTCGATAGCGCCAGCTGACTGAGACAAAAAGTGAGCCCTTTTTCTACTTTAACCACTTCTGTAATCCCGTGTAAGTCTGAGGCTGCTGAATTCTGGTCTCTCGATGCCAAGATAATTCGGTATTGCTCGACGGCTTCGTCATACCTTTTTGAATTAGAAAGACACCATGCATAACTATGTCTCCTTCTGAGGATGTCGACAAAGGCAGCTGCATCCAGCCACGCGTTCGAGGAAAAAACAAGCTGATATTGCCCAATGGCCTCGTCTGAGTTCCCCGACATACAGAGACATCTCGCATATTCCGCGCGACACTCTTGTGCTTCGGGATCATCTTCTAGACCTGGCGCCTTCTCCTTAGACGCAAACACTAATCTATAGTGTTGTATGGCCTCATCGTATCTTGTCTGGTTGTAGAGGCACCACGCAAGACCTTGGCGACATTTGAGAGTGTAGCGATGATGGGCTCCCAGCAGTCCTTCTCCTAATGACAAAACATACCGATACTGTTCAGCTGCTTCATCATATTTCTTTCTACGCGAGAGGCACCACGCTAGGTTATGCCTCATTTGAGTTGTGTTATGGTGATCAGTAACGAGGCTTTTCTCTTGAATTAGTACCGCTCTGCAACAAAGTTCCTCAGCTTCTTCATACTTTCCAAGACTGATCAAGGTCACTGCCAGGTTTACCATATCTCGAAGTGCGAGCGAGTGTGTGGGACCAAGCAAATGCCCCCGGATGCTGAGAATTCTTCTCTGCAGCTCCTCAGCCTCGTCCAAGTCCTTTTGTTTGTATAAAGTCCATGCGAGACGGCTCAAACTTCTGAGGGTGTCCGGGTGGTCAGGACCAAGCAGCTGCTCCTGAGCAGCACTACTTCTCCGTAACAACCCCTGAGCTTTCTGTCCTTCGCCTCGCGCTTCTAGACACATCGCATATGTGGTCATACTGGAGAGCGTTTCTGAGCTTTTCAAGCCCCGAAGACGCTCGAATATTTCCATGGATTCTTTAGCTTCAACTAAAGCAGTCTCATTATGGCTTCGGTATCTGTCAAAGGAAGCTAAGTGCTCCAGAAGCTTGGCGCGATCGAGCCGGGCATCAGTCGAAAGAAAATCAAATTGAAGCATCGTACGCGCGTGGGGTGAGAGAGCCTCCCAGTAACGCCAATTGTCAATCTTGTTGCCATTGGGAAATTGCTCCACCAATATATGTAGCGCTTCATGTCTCCAAATTGTAGTAGTGTTCTGAACTTCTAGCCATGCCTGTGTGGACAATTGGACAAGCCGATGCATCTCATAGGTCTCACTATGAGCTCCTTTGTTGACCAAGGAGAAATTCTGCAGCATTGCCAACGCTTGAATGAAGACACGTTTTGGCTCGTCTTTATGTCTGAACAGGGTAGGAGGGATGCCTTGCCGGTCAAACATGGCCATCAGTGAGAGCATCTGAGCTGCTCTGGGGTTCTGTCTAGTAATTAGATCGAATGACAGCTTCCAAGTCTTGATGACCGAGTTACTCTCCCTATCGGTTCTTCTATCGTCGTCGAGACTCTCGCAGAGTAATTCTTGTATGTCTTCGTCTCCCTCCTGAAGCATCGAGAGATAGTCTTCGACAGTTATGACTTGTTCGGTGATGTACGCCGCGGCTTGCGTGATTGCCAGAGGTAGTCGATCTAAAGCTTCGACGAGCCTTTCGAGATCATCGATGGTCACATTCATCGACGAAACAAGATAAGAACGTAAAAGCTGCACACTTTCTGTCGTTGTCATGGTTGAAACAATCGTCGTCTTGCCTCTGACAGCTAAACGTTCCCCAACTCTTTTGTCCCGAGTTGTAACAATGATAGCACCGTTTGTTGCTCGTGGGAAGTACTGAATCAACGAATTGTGAATTACTGAAGATGGTAACGGTTCATCAAGAAGCTGTATGTCGTCGAAGTTGTCAAGTATAAAGAGCCATTTTCCGTTTTGATTGCTACTAAGCCAGTGGTGAACAAGCTGCAGGACATCTCCTTTTCGGTCATTCCACCCTGGTAAGCGTAAGTTTTCAGCGATATGTTTGCACGCTTGCACGAACTTCGTGAGTGTTCCTGCATGAGCCCAAAATATCTGGGCTTCTGAATGAGTTTCGAGGAACCTGTGGCACATTTCGATGGCGATTTGGGTTTTCCTATATTTATGGATTAGTCTAGAATCGGTAATAGTGCTTGACCGATCTCCACAAAACGAGAGCTGCTATTCAGCATGAAAAAGCCCGTAGTATATCTAGCGTACAAGAAGCAGGGAAACGCGAATAGAAAGTAACATCCTTGTAACAAATTGCTCACCCGACACCTCCTATACCTGCCAACGCAGCACGACCATAATGAGTCAAATTACTCTGTAGCTCTTCGAATATTCTTGGGCGATCGATGAAATTGGGGTCTCTCTTGGCAGGTATCATGCTGATCTGATGCATGGAGAGAGATTGCGGCAATGCCCTCGAGGTGCCACTGGTGTTGTGGAGCACCAATCTTAGTAGGTACCGATCCAATTCTAGTAATAAGCTCCGGACCTCTTTGTCTTTGCTAATACTCCGGAGTGCTTTGGTTTTTCGAGTCCAAGAAGAGTCCTTATCCGTGGGTAGGACTTGGTCCAAAATTTTGTCTAAACGCCGAATCTGAGATTGACATCCCTCGAGTGCAGGCGTTAAAGCCTTCTGAGTGTCTGAATCCACATTTCCTGCTTGGGCTTCAGCGCTAGTTCGTTGGAGACTGTTAATCGTGATGGGTAGTTGGGCCTTGATGTGCTTGAAAGCCTCAGGCACCTCATGCGCCTTTTCGCGGAAGTCGTTGAGCCGACCCACCACCGTACTCCCAATCTCGATCAGCGCAGCCACTGCTGAAATGAAGGATATCACGGCAACGGCCTCCGCCATTTCTAATAGAGGCTGACACGCAAGGGCTCGTTCCAGCAGGCACTTTTGAACATGTCCTGTTGGCTCATAACAGAATATAAATTTTGATCGCTCTATTATAGGTCGTCACCAATCAAGTCAAAGGATGTACATAGAATGGCAATGAGACAAAATAGGCAATTGTGCCAAGGACACAGCAAAGTAGCGCACAACGACAGCAACAGTGCCAGAGGCTTGCTCGTCTTTTTTGATAGATGAGAGTAAAGGAAAGTACCGATAAGAACTCTAAAAAGCCTCTGGAAGGGTTCCCCTAGCAGTCGTCCAGCCCTATAGGGCTGATAATCCGTCTTTCATATTTTATTGCTTCAACCGATTTGTTTTTGATAAACTACGTAGCTAATAAGACCTCTTTGGGGCCATTCTGATACGTATGCCTCGTTCTGATTGACCAGTTGTAAATAATGTCGTGGGGTGGAGCCATGCACCTCGAGAGTTCACGGAACATTATTGGTCCGGGGATTTTGACTAGAATAGGTACTTATAGGGGTTTCCGCCTGATGTTTGACCCACCCTACCTGTATCTAGCCTACCTCCTAGATCTACCCACTACTACTACTACTATGCCTTCTGAGCTCTGACTACTAGTTGAGACATGCCACCCCTATACACTATGAAAGCAATAAGATCTAGACGTGAAAGTCTGTGATTTATTTGATAAAATATCTAGTAATCAGATGTGAAAGACTCATTACGATGAGATAGTTTGAGCTAAACGTTGATTCAAAAAAGTTACTCAGAGAATTAAAGACAAGAATAAAAAGTTAGAAAGTCAACTTCAAGTGATTAAAGCAGTCACGTCTTTGAGTTCTATTTATTTTCTTCGCAATCGGACTGAGATGAGTCTTCTGGTCTCGCCATTGATGTATCATTTTGTCAGAGGCACCCTTACTCAGCCAACCAGATATTCCAACAGCGTCCGTGGCGGCCAGTTGCTTCAAAATAGGCAGGTTGGTTCTCCTTGCGCTGTGGGCATACAACCTCCGATATCTCAGCGTGGCTCGATGGCTGCCAAATCGCCGAAGGAGTTGCGATATGGACTACCGCATTTAGATAATGTGGAGGATGTGGAGAAGTACACGAGTGGGGGATTTCACCCGATCCATCTAGGAGACGCTCTCAAAGGCGGAAGATATTGCGTTCTGCATAAATTAGGCTATGGAGGGTTCTCTACCGTCTGGCTGGCTCGCGACAAAGATCAAGACAGGCTGGTCTCACTCAAGGTACTCACTGCCGAAGCCTCCCAGCAACCCACGGAACTCACGATACTTCGGCATCTCGATGAACATGCCCATGCCAATCCTTGGCGTAGCAGCATTATCGCTACACTGGATGATTTCATCATTGACGGGCCCAACGGCAGACATCTTTGCTATGTATCGCGGCTGGGGGGTCCAAGCCTTTCCGCGATATCGGATTCTCCAGGCGAGATAGCGGGCACCCGCCGCCTCCGTGCTCCCCTGGCCCGTAGATTAGCTCGACAACTGGCAAAGGCGGTCTCTTTCATGCATGATGTCGGTATTGTTCACGGAGGTACGTTGAACACTGGAGGAACTGAGAGGGTGTGCTGACCGCTGGGGTAGACATTACGCCTAAGAATGTCCTTTTACAACTAAAAGGTGTCGACACATGGCATACGGAAACGATCTACCAGCAAGTTGGCCACCCAGTTAGAGATGGGGTCTTCAAGACTTCCGGTGAAAAGCCAGACCTATCTGCACCTGAGTACCTCGTGGAGCCAGCATCCTTCTCTTGCATCGATTTCGAGTACATTTCCGACCAGGTTCTACTCATAGACCTGGGCGAAGCTTTTCTCGAGCTGTCTCCACCATGCAATGGTGTCGGAACACCAGTTTCCTATTGCTCTCCGGAATTGATATTGGAGAGCAAGGCGAGCAGAGCATCAGATATCTGGGCCTTAGCTTGTACAATATTCGAGATCCGATCTGGGTTTCCCCTGTTTGAATCATTTGTGGGGTCGTCCACTGAGATCCTTGAAGAGACAGTGCGAATCTTAGGCATGCCTCCGGAATCATTTCATTCGCTTTGGATGAAAGATGGGATTACCATCACGGATCACGCACAGTTTGACCGATCTACTCTAAACGATCGGATAATGGAGATCGGTATATACGATCAAAAAACATCCATTCACGAAGGCGATATTGCCTCTCTGAACCACCCTTCGTTACTGGAACCTTCTGGAAGGAGGGTTACTAGAGACGAGGCAATTGACCTAACCGATTTGCTGCGAAGGACATTGGACTACATACCCGAGAAACGTCTGTCTGCGGGGGAAGTCGCGAACCACTCGTGGGTATGCGAATAAGGAATAAATCACATACCACTCGTGGGATCAGCTTGGTGCTGCTCGTTCATGTTTCAACTGCAAAATCCTGGAACCCTTTTTCCTCTTTACGGGCACTCAATAATGCATTGGTACGGGCACCCATTACTCACAAAATGAGGTAAAGCTGTAGGAACAGATGATACACAGTCGGATGGACTCTGCAGATTTCAAATATCGGCCAGTGGCTTCCTCTGGTCTTGTATGCACTCAGAGCAGGCGTTATGAGAAAGTGGCGTTCGAAGCTTGGCGAAATTCAGTCTGCGCTTTTGAGTCCTTTCTGCGCAGGACGAGGGGAAAAAGCGAAAGCTCACCAGGCAAGAAGAGGTAGAAACGAATGAGATCAAGCGTACAGACATTGGTACCTAATAGAAGGATTGGATAACTGTGATTAAGTATGAAGAAAGTGGTCGGGCTAGGCGTGTGAGTACACAAGACCTGTCGTTCGCCGCATTTATCCTGCGACTGTATGTGGCCTTGTGGGTGCTTGTCATTTTCTCGCTATGATGCCGAGTTCGGATCCACGGGTTTCAAATGGAAGGTGTTGTCATATGACGCCTTACGCGGAGCTTTCACATCTATTCATACCTACCTGCTTTACTTCTTCCCCTTCTATCGAAAGTATGCACGATGGAAGGGTCGGGCTTGAACATGATCTTGACGGGTCCGGTATTCGTACCCCGAACTTTCGCTCATTCTTCGCTTAGAATACCTGCCTAGTTGACGCAGGCGCGTTGCTTGGGGAGACGGAACAGATGGCTTCAGATCGTCGCTATAATGCTAGGGTACTTACAGGAGGCATAATATAAATGTCACTGGGCCAGAAATGGCTCCAGAAACGCTTTGCAGTGATAAGTCTTAAACCCCGGCGGCTTAAATTGTCTGGACGGAACGCGGAGCTTTACGGTTTATCCTTGACTACAATGGCGACAACAACACAAATGTCATCCACCTTGCCTCCATGAAACTCTTCATGTGGATAATATTTCTGTACTTCTTTAGCAAACGGACCATCAGCTTTCGTATTCAAGCTCGCCAGCTTTGCTTCTCCGGTAATAGCCACTGCTAAAGCCGCCTGGAGACTATCCTCATACTTCTTTGGGATACCGCCTTTCTGCGTAAGGGCATGTATATTTTCAGAAACAGCCAAACCCTTCTCGCCGGCTTCCCAAGCCTGAAATCCAGTCATGTGCCGGCTTACGATCTTCAATAGATCCAGGGAACTTAGGTTGTCCCAGACACCATCTGTAGCAAATACTAGAACATCCCCATGCCGTAGCTGATGGCCCGAGACACTGGCATCCTTGGGGTAGTCGCTCAGTGGCTGACTACCCAAAGCTCGAGCCCTAGCCAGAATCTTAGGAGGGATTATAGATAGCTGATACGGTGTGTTGAACGCATGTGTCTGTGGATTGGAAAAATGGTGGACAGCATTAAGCCGAAGCTGAACAAAGCCAGAATCCCCAAGGCTGGGAGAAGTATCAGCTTGCACAGGTGAAACCAATCCGCCAGGTGGCCTTACTTTGCAACCTCCAGATATCCGTCATCCCTTCCAACTGCGATGCAGGCGGTACTTCCGCCCCCAGGAATGCTGGAATCAGCGACAACTCTATCGTACCCCTTTTGTAGGAGTTGGCGCGGCCTTAATTTCCCTTCAGATTGGGTCTCTGTCCCTCTTGCAACCCCCATCATCTGCTCACATAACCCATGGGAGAAATGTGCCGAATCAATGCCGGAATCTGCCCATCCTCCAACGCCATCCGCGACACCGAATGCAATATTGCTACCATTTCCGATCCTGCTGACGAAGAACGCATCCTGGCCGCTGTTCGGCCGCCCCGTGAAATAATCTTTGCCAGTTGTAGTAGATTGTAAAGGGTCAAAGGAGTAGAGGTCATTCTTGGGGTTGAAGCGCCGGCCTTTAGCGGAATATGCAGCCCCAATTTTGTACTGGTATTCGTAGGTGGGGGTGGAAGTTGATGGTTGTCGTAAGGGAGCTGTGGTTGAGGATGCACGGCTCAGGTCATGGCCTGTAGGTCCGTTAAAGTAAAAGCACTGCGGGCGGAGATCCTGCTGTGAGAACAGAGGTGCGAAACGACAGGCGGAGCATTGAAGTATTGGCGATATTCCTAAAATGCTAATTGTCTTTAGTGGAAGCATCTTGCCCACTAAGGAGCAAGGCGTCATAAAATAGAATATAAGGAAGCCATGATGGACCTTTTAAACGAACGTGTCACCAGCGGGAAGAGCGACCTGCGGAATGAGAACAAATGAGGGAAGAGACGAAGGGAATAAATGCATGCAAGGTAGCTAACGGAAAAGCAATAGCTGTACTCTCGTAGGTAAAGGTAGTTGAGAACTTGAAGGATCTTTGCCAGATCGTACGGTTGTAAGAGTACCCATTTTACAGCGGCGGCCGCTTTACCCTCACAGCACGCTAGCTCAGGGCTTGCTGCAAAATGGGGTAGATACGGATAGCCTCGGCACCTAGAATAGTAGCCTCAACCGAAACCCCAAGCAGCCTCACATATGGAGGAGGGCTAAGGTACTTTACCTGGTCCATCCCTTCGCCATCACCCAAACTATCAAGGAAGGTCGAAAAGGGGCAGAGCTGAAAGGCTATGATAACTGTGCCGCAGCCTTCAGCTGTTTGTCGTAAATACAGCATGCAAGGCTCTCGGAACCAGTAGTAGCAAAGTTCGAGTCCTTGTGTGTAGTCCCTAGAGTCCTATATCTCATCCCTTTTTGATGCGTGTGATGACTTGATAGAGAGAGCGAATAGATCAGCCATGGCAGATCCTTTGAGCATGGCTGCCAGCCTGATTACAGTCGTGCAGATCAGCGGGCAAGTCATATCATACTGCTACGACTACCGCCAAGGCTTGAAAAATGCTTCGAAGGACCTTTTAAGAGTGACTGCAGAGGTGACAAGCCTGAGAAATGTTCTAGAGAGTCTTGTTGTCCTTGTCGATAAAGAGAGGAATATCAGCAACAACTTTCTCCCTATGCTGACAGATGTCCTGTTGACCAATGGTCTTCTGGATGTATGCCAGCGCGATCTGAGAAGCCTAATAGAGAAGATTGAAAAACCTGTTAGCGAGTGGAAAGCATTGGGTAGGCGCTTGATCTGGCCGTTGCATGAGAAGGAGATCACCAGGACGCTCGAGAGCGTACACCGTACAAGAAGCGTGCTGGAAACAGCTCTGATGGTTGACAATACGTGAGTTGTGGAACATTGTTGCTTTATGTGGCAATAAAATTTGACGCGTTGAAGAGCGTCGATGATCGAGATACGTGATACAACAAGGGATTTGAGGCAAAGGGTGCTCGATTTCACGCGCAGCATAACCCTTGCTCCTGGTTCGTCATATCCTCAACAATGTGGCGGCTGCTTTAGTATTGACCTTTAGCAGAGACAGAGTTCCAAGTCGTTGTGGATTGGCTCAATGGCCCAGATCCTTCTATCAAGCATAAAGCAGTGCGGGAAGCTCGTGGATCTCAGACCGGCAAATGGTTTCTACAGCGAAAGGATTATGAAGTTTGGCAAACAGAGGTAAACTCTTGTTTCTGGTTCCATGGTATTCGTAAGTCAATTTATCCAACTTCCTTCTTGACCAAGCATTTATATGGCTTCTAGCTGGCTGCGGCAAAAGTGTCCTGTGGTAGATATACCTTCCGCAGTCCGACATCCTGAATGCTCAATTGACCTTCCTAAGCTCTTCAATCATCGAGGATATATTTGCCCTGCCCCCCCGAGAGCATCAGTCTGTCGTTCTGTATTATTACTTCGACTTCGCCAATAAAGCTGTTAGTTCCGCGGAAAGTCTACTTCGCTCATTAGTGACACAAATGGCGAAACAGACACCCGATCTTCCAAAAGCACTAGACAGAACGAAGTGGGAGAAATTTAGCCGCACTCGGTATGGAACACGCATGGAAATGCAAGCCGATAGCGTTGCTCAGCCCTCCTTTACAGAGCTCTCGGACATATTGCATGATAGCATTGGGGGATTCGATCACTTTTATGTTATATTAGATGCCTTAGACGAATGTGTGGAAAGGCAGAAGGTCTTATCACTGGTTAAGCAGTTCGTCAAGTCAAGGACCGGCAAAGTCCATGTCCTAGTGACAAGCCGGTATGAAGTTGATATCGAGGAGCAGCTCCTCCCGATCATTACGGAACAAATTCAAATCGAAAGCCACTTGATTGAGCCCGATATACGCTCTCACATTCAGCAGCAACTTCAAACTAATCCTAGACTGAAAAAGTGGCCTCAGAAGGTCAAGGAAAGAATGGAGTCCGCCCTCGTGACGGGCTCGCAGGGAATGTGAGTTGCGACATGGCCCCGATTCAACTGTCCTATCTAATACTCGTTATAAAAGGTTTCGATGGGCTGCGTGCCAACTTGATGTGCTATCAAGGTGCAAAGTACTCAAACAGCTTGAAGTCGCGCTAAGAACGCCCCCAAAGGATCTGTCAGAGACGTATCAAAGAGCGTTACAAAATCTCGATCCGGAATCGTATGACATTGTGTACAAGTTGTTAAGATGGTTGACTGTCGCTCCACACCCTGTGAGGAGTCCTGTCACAGAGCCTCTTCTAACCTAAGTGGACTGTCAATAATGATTGCGCTAGGTACGCCTTGGAGAGGCCGTAGAATTCCTTGCTGTTGACGAAGGAAACGGAGAAGGACTCGTCTTTGACCCTGATATGAGACTCTTTGACGCGAACGACATTCTGACGATGTGCACTGGCCTTGTTTCGGTTTCGCGTATCTTCATCAAAAGCAGAGAGGTAAGCACTTCCGTGATAATATCCCCGTCAGCTGGAGTCTATGACGCCTCGAGACCCTTTCATTGCGCAATTCTCCCGCTCTTCTCACCTACTTTGCCGGCAATTTCCTCCTTAAAAGTATACTGACTTCAGGAGCACCAGCAAGGGGCTATCGTCCAACAAGTACAGGAAATCCGTCTCGCGCATTCTTCAGTGAAAGACTTTTTGCTCTTACATTTCCAAAACCAAACCCTACCACCCGTCTTTGGCAACATTGATTCTCAAGCTTATGTTGCGGAGTGCTGCTTGGCCTACCTGCTCCATTTTCCAGGTCATTTGCAACCCGCGGATGACATCAAACAGTACCCATTGGCCAGGTACGCTGCTGAATGGTGGATGCGCCATATGCAGCACTCACAGTCGAAGATCTCGCCGCTAGGGACACAATTGATGCTCGAATTGATGGATGAGAGTAGCGCGGCTTTCTCAAATTGGATTTGGCTTTACAATGCCGACAAGCCCTGGCGGGGCGTTGATGCTAGTGCAGCAGACCATCCGTCAGCGCTTTACTACGCCTCGCAAAGTGGATTCGAGTATCTGGTTGACCAGCTTCTTAGAGCTGGATCCAAACCAGACTACGGCCAAGGAATGTTCGGCACACCTCTCCAGGTCGCTGCCTACAACGGGCACCTACAAGTGGCGAAGAAGCTCCTTTCCGCTGGGGCTTGTCCGAATACAAAGGGCGGCATGTTCTATACGCCGTTAAAAGCAGCAGCAGCTATTGGGCATGTCGACATAACCCGGCTCCTCATTAAGCATGGAGCCAATCCGAACGTGTCCGATACGAGCTCTGGCACAGCTCTACTTGAAGCCACGAAGAACAGACATCCCAACGTTACGCGAGTGTTGATAGATGAGGGACAAGCTGACGTCAACATCGTTGGTAGTCGAAAAGCAGCGGATATGTATGGTACGAATCCTCTAGAAATTGCTTCCCGTACTTGTGACATTGAAATAGTGTCACAAATACTCCCCAAAGCAAGTAAAAGTGTTATTGCAACAGGTATGCAAGCGGCTGCTCGGACAAAATCGAGAGAGCTGCTGGAGCTTTATGTATCGTACGATCCTGATGGCGTCCTTTATTACGCAGCCGAATTAGGTTGGGCCGACTTGGTGACAAATCTTCTTCAGAAGGACGCAGCCACGACTACCTTATTAGACGGTGGATACTGGGGACAGAACGCTGAAAGCTCATCTTTGGTGGTCGCAGCCGCAGGGGGGTATGAGTCAATCGTTCACGAAATGATATCAAATAAAGCAGATGTGAATGCGGCCTCGGACAGAAGATACGCGCTAGAAAGTGCCGCCGAGAAAGGGTTTAGCTCTATCATAACTCTGCTCTTAGAGCATGGTGCAGATGTCAATGCATGTGGTATGGATGGAACAGCTCTGCAGAAAGCTTCACATCATGGCAACATAAACATCGTCAATCAGCTTTTGGAGCATGGAGCCGACATCAAATTTGTCGACGGTTCTTATGGCGGGCCTCTTCAGGCTGCAGCCATCGGCGGGCACTACGAGGTAGTCAAATTACTCTTGAACCGTGGTGCTGATGTCAATGAACAGCCTGGACAACGGTGGCATTCATGGCGTATCCCTGTGTGCAGTACTCCGTTGACTGCGGCTACGTATCGGGGCGACATCGAGATGTTTGATTTACTGTTGAACAAAGGTGCTAGAACTGATTTGCAGGATCGGATGCATCCTCCCGCTCTACACGTTTCCGTAAAGGAAAACCATCCTGCTATCATGGCTAAACTCCTGGCTGCTGGTGCTGATATCGAGGTCGAGCATCAGGGTAATACACCGCTGTCGAAAGCGATCAGTGAAGGGAACTTTGCAGCAGCCCAAGAGCTTCTGAAAGCCGGTGCCAACCCAAACCATAATATTCTACAGAATAACTACCTTCATCGAACGCTTCTGTACCAAGCGATCACGCACGATGAAGGGGAGTTGTTGAAGCTGTTGCTTAATTTTGGCGCTGATGTCAACGCTCTGAGTGATGTCGGACAGTCTTCAAAGGAGCCTCCTCTTCACACAGCAACAGAGGAAGGTTCCATGGTTATGGTACAGGTCCTACTCGAGTATGGGGCAGATTACAACTGGCAGGACGACACTGGCTGGACAGTATCACATCTCGCAGCACGGTGTCATCCAGAAATCTTGCGTCTGCTCTGTGATGATTACGGAGTTGATCTCTCGCTAAGTCTCTCGAACGGCAGTCTTCCTTTGCATTCTGCTGGCTCCGGTGGGAACGTGGTTTGTATTGAGATACTACTTGCCCACGACGTCGATATCAATGTACGTAATAATCACGGTCGCACGCCTTTGCATTTCGCGGTGGAAAAAGCAAATCTTCAGGCGGTGAAGTTGTTTATAGAAAGAGAAGCGAGACTTGACATTCAGGAAGAGGAGACTCAGATGACGGCGTTGGATTATGCGAAGATGGAGTTGATCAAGGAACCTGATAACTCGGATAGGCAGATTATTGTTGAGGTTTTGGAGGAGAAAACAATGTAGCTCTACACATACGGATTTACCGAAATTTGTTTATCTTCCTTTGCAAAATAGGCATTCGGCGAAATTATCAGATCTGATTTATGTTGTCATAGCTCTGTACCGTATATTGAGTAGCGTCGAAGACTACCTTACCCTTGGCCTGGGCGAGCGTCAGGGGCGTCAGGATAAACTGATGAATAAAGTTAGCCCGCACCCTAGCCGCCTTACAGGCCTCAATAAAGTAATTTTATCACTACATTATCATAACCAGTAAGTTCAGCCAGCAATCTAGCTGCTTTACGGCAGGATATTTTGCGCATCAGGCTCACCCTTGCGCCTAACAGCGCACGAACACCACCGCAAGCATGATGCACCCGTCGAGACAAGCGTACGTTGAAGAGGATAACCCCGAGGTAAGCCATCATCACGCCGCTATATACACCAATCTATGCAGCAATGTTCATATCGTCTCTCAGAGGAATACGGGCCTTCCACTTGGAGAGCCCAGCTCGAAACCATACAGGGAGCGACGGCTGATGGGATGGCTCGAGGTGACAGAACAATGAGGGGGTGGATCTTGCAAACATACGTATGTCTATTCTTCCTGAAGTGCCTCTTTCCAAGCTAACGTCTACCAGCTATCGATCGCGACTACCTACTCCCCTCTGGCATTGCGGGCATTGCCCCCGAAAAAGCCTCAGCGATCTTGTCCCAATTTTCTCGACGGCGGCGCGCAGCAGCAATAGCAGTTCCAACGGACGATGGCCGCGTTCGAAAACAATTACGCGAAATTGGCGAGCCCATTACGCTGTTCGGCGAAGGCCCAGGCGACCGTCGAGACCGACTACGAGAACTTTTGACCCAGCGAGCTGAGCTCGAGGCCGGCGAAGATGGCGAAGCCGATGTCCAGATGGGTGAAGTCGCGCAAGACTCTACTGCGCAAGGCGAACAAGAAGAGGAATTCTACACAGAAGGTATACAGGAATTGCTCGAAGCCAGGAGAGCAATAGCTCGGTATTCTTTACCAAAAGCCAAGGAGCGAATCGCAAGCCAAAAGCTCGAATCCACCATCCCCCTGCGCACCCACATCAAACATCGCAAAGCCCTGAAAGAGCGCCTATCTGACTTCTCCCTCTTCGGCTCCCAAATTGCCGGTGACCGCCCTGTCAGTATCGCCCGCTTCAGCCCTAATGGCGAAACCATTGCGGCCGGAAACTGGGGCGGCGGGGTAAAACTCCTCTCGGTACCCAATCTCGAAGAGACCAAAACCTTACGAGGCCACACGGATCGTGTAGGAGGAATATCCTGGTACCCCGGCGCGACCCTCCCTGGCACAACCGTCTCGGCCGACAGCGTCAACCTCGCCTCCAGCGGCGGGGAAGGAAATATCCACCTCTGGTCCCTCACGCAATCCACCCCCATCTCCACCCTCTCGGGCCACACCGCGCGCGTCTGCCGCATCGAATTCCACCCCTCAGGCGCCTACCTCGCCTCGGCCTCCTACGACACGACCTGGCGCCTTTGGGACGTCGCAACCACGACCGAGCTCCTCCTGCAGGAAGGCCACTCGCGCGAAGTGTACGCCCTCTCCTTCAACGGCGACGGCTCCCTGCTCGCCTCGGCGGGCCTCGACAGCATTGGCCGCATCTGGGACCTCCGCACCGGCCGCACCGTCATGATCCTCGACGGGCACATCCGCGAAATCTACGCCCTCGACTGGTCCCCCGACGCGCACCGCGTGCTCTCGGGCTCCGGCGACGGCTGGGTCAAATGCTGGGACGTGCGCATGGTGCGCGGGACCGGCGGCGTCGGCGCCCACAAGGGCGTCGTCAGCGATCTGCGCTGGTTCAAATCCCCGCCCGCGTCACCCTTGTCGCACCCCACGACCGACGCCGCGACGGGGGAAGTCACGCAGCCGAAGAAAAGCGGCGCCTTCTTCGTGAGCAGCGGCTTCGACAAGAGCGTCAACGTGTTCAGCGCGGACGACTGGGCGCTCTGCGGGCGGCTGCAGGGGCACGCGGGAAACGTGCTGGGCGTGGACGTGAGCGCCGATGGCCGGTGGGTGGGCAGTTGTGGGCATGATCGGACGGTTAAGCTGTGGGGGTTTGAGGATGGGGGGTAGGGGCGGGGGCGGGGGGATCTAGGGAGGCTGGTTTTTAGGGGGGGTGAGCGGGGGGGGAGGTGGTAGGAGTCACAGTACTAGTATGTAGGTAGGCTTTGGAGAAAGTGAATGAAACAAAGAACACCATTCTAAACAAATTACTTTGAAACAAAGACTCGCTTGTGCAGTACACAGTACACTGGGACGATCTACATTCCATCATTATTTTCAACCCGAATCTAACCCAAGAGGGCATGGGCGCCTATTCCAGAAACCCGCACACCGCGAGTACCTCTCTCCAAAGACTCACAGTTTCAGAAATCGAAATCATCAATGTACCACGTCAAAGCAAAGCACATCACCATCATCCATTGAATGAGAAGAATGGGCAATTCCTTGCTATTTCTAAAGCTAATGATGAGCCATCTCCGTGTACAGGTCAAGCCTTAGCCTAGCCATTCACAAAAAGCAGTCGCACACCTGGTGTATCAATCTTGTCCTTTCCATTCCACTCCCTAAAAGCACGCCTCGCTAATGATTTTTGACCGTTAAAAGAACTTAGAAGCCGAAGTAAAGGTACTCCCAACGTGTGCTTCAGCACATGAGCGCCCTGACCTTGTGGGATAGTCCGTTGTTGAAGCGCTGGTTGTGGGATTTCAAGTCGACTGGAGAGTGTTTGCCATACGATCCCTTCCACTCTCATCATCGGTCAGGCTCAATCAGTACTGCCCTGCATGAACAACTGCTTCTTCAAGTCGGATTTGAAATCTGTGGCAGCTTTGATGTAATGCATGGCCCCAGTCCGCTCCAGCGCCTCATAACCCGATCCTTGCAACATGGAACTCTCGGTGCTGGAATTTACCATGTCAACAAACGAGCGATGTCCTCCGCCCCAACTTGTCGTGTGCAGCGTCAACAAGGTGTAGATCTTGATTGCGCCATGGAAGTAGCTGAAGAGAATCTGGGCTGGGAGAAACTTGAGGTCCGATGGGCAGCGGTAAAAGTGAGGCCAGAGCTTCACGGTCTTTACCATGAGGAGCCAGATGGCAAAGACGCCGAATGCGTTGAAGTTGGTAGGTTTATACTTGTGCTCCTGCGTGGTCTCCAGGGTCTTCATCAAGAGGTAAGCTAGGGTACCGTCCATGATCAACGCCGGTGGGTTGAACGAGGATAGATGAAGAGCGTAGGTCGACCATGGCTGAGCCTTCCAGATGACTCGGTCGAGGAACAAGGAGGTGAAGTTGCTACGCCACGTCGTTCGGTACCACCTAACGCATTGCTCGAGATACTTGGAGTTGCCCTCGAGGGTGGTGGTTAGCTTGGCCTCGGGAGCGCATTGGATTTTGATCTGCCAATTGTGGTTTACCAGCCAGCGGGTTATGCAATTGTCGTCATCTGCTGCTAAGAGGCTGATATTGCCGAGCCACTTCTCATCAGAGAAGTGCTCGGTGAAAGTTGAATCTTGGACAATGCTTGTTCGAACGGCAGAAGTCCGTCCAGAAAGACAAGATATCCCACCATCGATGTGTGCTGTGGCGCTAATTTCAAAATTCCAGCGCTCGAGGTACGCCATGCTGAGGAAGTCCCAGAAGTTTGGATGCGCGGGTCGTTCAAGACTAGAAAAGCGAAGAGATTAGCTGTCATGCTTATGGTACCTAGGTGGAGAAAATGGGCCAATACCATGTATAACCGCCAACTGCTCCCGTACCAGGATCTTCGAAAGGTGCGAGCATATAGGTCAGAAATGTTGTCGGCCAGAAGACATCGTCATCGGCGAAAACCGTAATGGCTGTCTGGACTGCCTTAAGGCCTTGGATCATCTGGAGACGCTTGTTTGCTTTGGGCGCTCCAAGGACGTTGACGTGGAAGAGACTGAGACTCTCGCAAAGCTTTTGAAGGCGATTCACGTTCTTCTTGGGGGTGACAACAATGATGGTGTTGGGATTGCAAGCTGCAATGGACAGGATGCAGCGGCGAAATTCGTCGCTATCCCCAAGAGTCGGAATGATCACGCTAACATCTTTGGAGGTAAAACTAGGTGGGAAGCGAGGGCGAATTGGCTTGTAGGTCCAAGCGGCCACTACATTGACGATGGTGCGAGTGTAACGCCAGAGCCTGTGTTGTTGTGGAGGATGGTAAGTCGGGAAGTCGTTTCGGATCGGGATGGGGATGCTTGGGCAAACTTACCAGAGGCAGACAAACAGTATCAAGTACTGCATCTTGGGGTTCGGCGGAGACGGCTAGAGGTAGATGATACTAGGTATGAGTTGCAAGGTAAAGAGAAAGAGAAAGAGAAAGAGAATGGACAGTGATGTGTTCGGGGCTTTTGAGGAGGGAATTAAGAGCCTTTAATTGTCGAAGTGGGTGTTTGCTTCTTGGTTTAAGACGAAGCTGCTCTGGAGTTTTGTAGTTGGGGGGGGGATGGGGGGGGGGGATGGGCCGAGAAATTTATAGAAGGTACGTTTCATGCAGTGAATAGAAGTGTTGGGGCGAAGCACGTGGTTTGTGGGTGAAGGGAATAGAAGGTACAGCTAGCTCCTGTGATTATTGCTGCTTCACTACTGTAACAGTAAGGTAAGGTATCTTAACGGTAATGTTTGGATTGGATGGGGACAAAGCGGAGCGACATCCGCCCATGTCACATCTGGAGCGATGGTGTTTTCAGATTCGACCGTGTTGTTGTCTTGGCCAATCACACCACGCCGTGTTGCGCGAATTGCGTCACACATGGGCAGTGAATTCGAAGTATTGGTGAACGGCGATGGCGATGGCGATATCAGGATGCGCGAAACTTCCACCGTACACCGTCGTATCGTACCGTATCGGACATTGGGACACTGGCGACGTCTAACTTACCTTAGGTACCTAAGGTAGTATACCGTACCTTACTGCTTTAGGGTACCTAGTTGCGACCAAGGAAAAACCTGGAATGCCTTGGAACGTCATCGTCGCCAGGGTGCTGCCACCGAACCAAAGTTGCATAGCCAGGGAGCGGGAATAAAGGTAAAGTCGAAACTGGCCATGCCACCCGGAAAGGATTTAGAGTTGTGGCACTCCCTGGCTACCTCTACTAAGTTAGTACGAGTACTACTTAGCTCCCCCTCGTCCTTCGTACCTCTCAGAGCGTCGAGCTTTATCAACGCCCCGGACCCTTTTCCCGTCACTCATGAGACGGACCAGCAGAGAGAGAATTGGTGATTGGACGGGGACAGAGCGCTCCAAGGACAAGGCAAGGTAAGTGGAGAAGGTAACCTGTAAAAAGGTAAAGGAAGGTAAAGCCATTCATTTGGGTGATTCTCGGTATGGTACGACGTGTGACTACCTTTTAGAATACCATACCTAAGGTACCGTACTTCAGTAAGGTATTCCGTACGGAAGTACTCTACGTGTCTACGTACTCCTATCTTGGGGCGGAAGGAGATAAGGTGAGTCAGCCGCGGGGCGCTGCTCATAGGCGGGGGATCTCTGCCCGGAACATCCCTAAATTAACAACATGTCTTTTTCCCATCTGATGTACCAATGTGATACGCCGTATTCCGTAGAGATGATACTATCGTTGTAATCCTCCTTGATCCTTCGTTTCAGCATGCTCACAATAATAACTCGTCATTTCTGTACAGTGTCGAAGGTCGTTGGACCTTGGTACATAGGACATCAGCCCCATCAGCCACTCCTTAGAATGACGTCATAATCTCCGCAAATAGCGAACAACGAGGCGTGGTAAGTTTCAAAGCAATCCAAGAGTGAGGTACGAATATACGTATCGTTTCATTATGAGGGACACAATGTACCATCCAAGGTTTCAGCAGGTACTAAGAGAGAAAATAGGCTGCATGCTGGCCTTCCTGAATCAAACTATCCCGCGGGGGGGGGGGGGATTGGCTATGATGAACCATGACGTTGTCTTGTCGTCGCCGCTATTGCGCCGTCGTCAGTAATTGGATCGTGGAGTAGACCTTCAGTCTCTATGCACACATCCTCTTGTTCTTATCACCGTACTATTGCTCGAATCCGGTGTCAGCACTCAAGTCTGACGGTTGAGGAAGAACCCTTGTTCTCATGCTTTGAAACTCCGCAGAAGTTCGATCGACAACGTCCGTCAACACTCTTCCAATAGACTACGGTATACCATGAGGCTAGGCCAAACCCCAGACATTCCGCGGGTAGGTAACAACAACCAATGTCGAATGCAGCCGCTTAATCTCGGTATCGTGGACGGGATTTGATGGCAAGTTCATAAGGTAGAAGCTCTGAACATGTGTGGTGCGTCAGACATCTTTCTCCGCTTGCGTCCCATTAGAGCGTGTGAAGATGTCGAGAGCGATTGGAACCATTAACTCGGGACGGGCCTGAGATGGCGAATCTCGAGTATCGATTGATATAAAGGTTACACCACTTATGCGGTGACCACCACCTTATCCGCGCGGCGGCTTTTCCATCGGGCATGCATGCAACGGTCCGTACATGCAGCGCCTATCGCACAGTGCGCAAACTCGACGGAACCATAAATCACTCCGTACCTGGTAGCCCGAAAACATGTTGAGAGTGCGGTAAGTCGGATGGGCATACCGGTAGTTGAAGCCCTTTACAACATGTCTCTTGTTCCTTTCCAAGTCAGGAGCTATTCACTACCATGGCGCCCTGGGTACCAACACGGCAATTTTTTGCCTGACAGACCGAGTCGTATTCTCATGCCTTCATCAATAGAGCTTGTTGTCTAATTCGACTCTGTTGGAAACATACTGTTACCCCCGTGTGGTTGGCAATCTCGCTTAGCCCTATAGGGCGCGAGAGTCGGAGTTTTCACCTCCTTCCTCCCTCCGTAGTTCCTACTTTCTAGAATAGTTCAACCAATATATACACATGCACATACTCCTTCTGACCTTCATGTACCAACAGACTCGACTTGCGTGCCTCAGGTCTTCTAGCGCAATGATATACATTCTTGAAATGCAAATAACGTTGACACTTGCTGTGCTTCACCACAACATGAGAAGAGAAAGTTTGGTATTAGACCACTCTTTACTAGAACTATGCGCAGAAGAAACACAAGAGAGTTGTTTTAACATCGCTTCAGTCTCGAGACAGCTATGACCGAGCAATGTCAACTATCCTGCGCCCTTCGATTTTGTCGAACCTTGACGACCCGCCGGCTATGCTAACCAACTCGGTAGGAATGGAGATTCTGCTAAAGGTCTCCTACTAATGGGGATATATCCTCTCCAAATGTCAGAGTTATATTCAAGTACACACTGGCTGAACGTCAGGTGCCATAGGTGCGACATCTGTCGGGTTTGTCGCTGAACATCCAGCCACAGCGCCAAAGGTGGTGTCATCAATCGCAGCATCAAACGCCGCTCCACAATTTGGGTCACTACGAACAGAAACTGGTCAGTACCAACCCAAAGATTCAGACTTTGGACCTCAGCTATCAAAGAGCGATTCACCGTACCTAGCTCCGCCACTGGCATTGTTGAACCAGGAGCAAACATCGTGGGAGAAACAATCTTGGGTGCTTGATGAAGCAGCTTTAGCAAATTCACACAGACCGAAAGAGATACTAGGAAGATTCACTAGACATTCCCGAACGCTGCTCCTGTGCATCCGGCACCACATCTGGAAGATCGTAGAGTCAGAATGGCATCTTCTTCGAGGAGAAGAGGCGGCTTCATTACCGGCCATTGCAGCTATACCTGAATGAAGGTCAGCAAGATCCAAGTGCTTCGGTCTCACTGGGGTATATATAACGCACTCTCCGCCAGTCATAGCATTGGTGCCAAAATTACTTCCCACAGTCCCGGTCCAGGTACAGAGCTGGCTGTCTGCATTGGTCCATTGTGCCGTCGCTGTTGCCGACGGATCGAGGCACGTGATTGAAGCGAGGCCCGGAGCAGCTGTAAGCAAGAAAAGTGCAAGACTCGATATGTACATCATGACGAGAAAGGATGAGATGAAAGGACACTATTGTACAGTTGGCTTTGAATAGCTGTCTGTGAAGACTAGAATGACAGGAAATGCCTTAATTTCTAGTTGTATCAACAACGGAATATATACAAAATCATCACGGCACTGGAAGAATCTCCTGGCGTTTAACCTCGGTGGAACCTCTGTTTCACACCGCGGCTTAACCCTAACCCTTGCATAGCTGATTTTCCGGGGGGCAATGACACTATTTTCTATTTCAGTACGCGATGTTCGCTAAGTGCCCAATCATTACACCGCTCATCACTCGAATCGATATTTTGAGGTTTTTTCATTTGCGCGGCTAAACCATTTACCTTTTTCGGCTTTCTGATGCGCTTGGCATATCGGTGATGTGCTCCCTTTTGGCAACTCGGAATACTGTCAACTGGAGTAGTCGTCGAATCGTTCACTTTTCGCCTCGCCTTTGACTGGTTTTCTGCTTCAATGCTGTGGTTAATTCAACTGGTATAACACTGGCTTAGAGTATTACTTTGTCTTAATTCAGGTATTCGAATGGACTTTCGAAGTATTGATTACTTCATAAGAGTTCAACCCTGTCCTTGTTATTTCTACATTCTATAGCAAAAACTATTGAGATCGTAGGCTCCGTCACACCTATCTGTCTTCGTCCAGTATTGCCATTAAATTAACTTAGCTTCAAAGAACCATTTTCAGGCTTGAAGTTTGACTCGTTGCACAATACTCGACATTTTTAAAGCATCCATTCCCATCTCTTGTACCTTCCGCGCCGTATTATCGATCATCTTTACCACCCTGCCGTCAACACCGAAAGACAACTAAGTGCATCTGCGTTAACTGGAACCTTGTCATTGAAATGTTTTCCAGGCCAAATCTTCACTTTGAGTCATTAGAAGCTGCATCTTCTTCCCATTTCAAGTCTGCAACAACAAGGTAGCTATTGCAATGGCGATTAGAACCGCATCAAGTCCACCAATTGCCATGATACCGACTATAGCGAGAGGCAAACCTTTGCGATCCAACGCTCTCGAAGTTTATCGGCGCGATAAGATTAGACTTATCCTCTATCCCAACTTCATAGAAGACTTTCTTGATGTGACGCTTTGTCAAAGTCAATAGGGCCAGCTGGTTCTACGCCGGTGTGCCGGGCAAGCTCGTCTAGAGCAGCGAAGCTGAATCAGCAGAGTTTAGGTGGCTTGTATTGATGACAATCTGGTCAAGTGCACGGGCAATCCTGGCTGGACGAACCATGGATGAATTAGTCGAGAATTAAGATCGCCTACTCGCAACAATATGTAGCGGCCTTGATGATGGCACTATCTTTTTATAGCCGTGGGCGAATTGGACCAGCATGAAACCAAACCTCCGAAACGGGGTTTGTCGAAATATTGCTCTTGATCGGAAGGGGTGTTTCTCGGCGTTTCGTCAGCAATGGGAGTCCATAACGTCATAATCTGCTTAATGAGTTTCTCCAGCGCCAGATCAGAGAGCATAGAGGATGGAAGAGCAAGTCAGATCCGCAATGATAACCGCAACAGTGCAGACCCTTGCGTAATGCGTGGTGGTTCGAAAGAGATAATATGTCTTAACAAACTGAAAGAGGAAAGGGGCAAATCTAGGACAGTTTTCAAGTTCAGAGGATATATTTATTTCTATATTGCAAGACCATGATTCCGGAGTAAATCTGCTGGGGAAATGAGACAAAGAACGACGTCGAAAGATTCAAGCACTCGAATAAAACAAACACTCCAGTGACTGACGATGAGGAGGCTGGAGCAAAGACTAGGTTCTAAGACTGGAGAACCAGAAGCAAGAGGTCTTTTCAGGACAGATTGAAGTCGCCATTTCCTTCATGCACAAGGCGGACCGAGAACTTGAACGCCAATGGTTTCTCCCTCCACAGACCGCAGATGGAGGCTACAACCTGCGTCATTGACCATTAATCCGGGCAATTCTGCTACTGAAAGATTGGTGAATACACACCAAACCATACTTGACGTACGATGCATCACCGCAATGTGATCACCACCGACTAACTTACCTCCCAACAATTTACTCGGCTATGTACTAAAGCGTCTATATGACCCCCAACGAGCCTACTACCGTCTAAAAGCCTTAATAATTTTCGTAACACGACTACGAGAGTGAGCTTGAAAGATATTTTCGATATCTGCATGCTACAAACCAAGGCAGTAATCATCAGAAATTGTATCCAGCATTTTATCTGAAGGGGAAGACGCAGAGTCCTCAATCATTGCCGTAGTATATACATAGCACTCACGACAGACTACCAATAGCGAAGCAGGATGCGGTCTCGGAGACCGAACCGTCATAGCAAGACCCATACGACTCGAAGGACCTAGTTCTCGGGTAGTGGCTCTTCGTTGGATCGCGCCATGGCAGCTGATACGGACTCATCCGAGCTTCGTACCTTTTCGCAGCGGACGATATGCAAGAAACGCGCAAGGCGGCGATGTGGTGGTTGCTTGTTTGAGAACAGCGTTGCGGTCTGACAGTCTGGTGGGGGACCTGGAGGGCTGTTAATGATCTGAGGAGAGATGAGGTTGAGGAGTGAAAACTCGACTTTCTACCGTTATGCTGGGTTTCTGTGATTAACATCTGGGTTGAATGAAGCATGGTGCATCATTTACTATTCTGGACTCACGCTATATTCATACAGGCACAAGGTACCTGTACTCGAGGCAAGCAGTAGACACCTATCCGTATCAAGGTCCATATTCAACAGCTGGTTCTATCAAGTCAGATTGGTCCTTCACTTACATTTCTCGCCCTCAGTAATCTTACAGTCTCTCCATGACCAGGCTCTTCAACTAATATGGTTATAGCACTTCGATCCTTGCTGTTTAAATCCAGAGTCTCATCGTGGTACAAGAGTTCTCGAACAACGGCAACGTGACCAGCCTCTGCCGCAGCCACGAGCGGCATTTTCCCTTCAGTCCCTACTGCATTAGCATCTGCTCCCCGCTCGAGCGGTAACTCCGGCGTTGGAGCATGGCCAGCTGACGCTGCAAGCATGAGCGGTGTGTCCTGCTGAGGCCCCGCCGCATCTACGGATGCCCGCAAGCGAAGCAGCATTTGAGATAGTTTTGTGTTCCAGCTGATGCAGCATACATCAGTGAGATTTAGTCGGCTTTACCACACACATCGACAGCAGCATTCTTTCGAAGGAGAAGGTCCGCAACTTCATAATGTCCGCATTTCGTCGCAAGATGCAGAGGCGTCATGCCCCCTGCATTCCAGACGTTAGACTTGATGCCTTGATCAAGGAAGAGTGAAGCGTGCTTAACAAAACCTCTCCTTGCTGCTTGGTGCAAAAACGAAGTTTCCCATGTAATTACACACAAAGATGTCAATTTCATGCACAAACAACAAGTTTGCGTCGCTGAGAGCAGGCGTGCTGAGTGTTTCAAAAAGCGCTGTCCGCTTGAGAGCGTCGCGGGTTTGGATATTGAGGCCGTAGTCGAGCAAGAGGGCCGCGATATCCACTTGACCGAGCCTAACAGCATGATGAAGAGGAGTAAAATCGTTCGATGAATGATCAGGACAGCTGTGGCTCTCATTGGCGTTCAACAGTAAGCGGACAATCGCCTCGTGGTCTTTGCCAACCGCGAGGAGCGGTGCTGGTGTTGAGTTTTTGAAGAATTTGTGCTGATGCCGACCTGTAGTAGGTGTTCTACAACGCCTGCTTGGCTAGCCCCGGCGGCGTCGCAAAGTGCTTCTTCGAGCTCTGAGGGTTTGCTGTCGCTTCTGAGAATGGAAACAATGTGAGTGTGGCCATTAAGTGCTGCCAGGAGGAGAGGTGGTGTCTCTTCATAATTTGTCCAAGAGGGCTGTGCTCCGTCTTTCAGCAACAATCCCACCAGATCCCCTCATCCAACCTGCGCAGCTTCATGCAATGCCGACATGCCGTGCGAGTTCTGCATGGAGATCGTCTCTGGGCTTTTCGTTATGAGTTCCTGCACAATTGCGGTGAGTCGATGCCGAGCAACCACTTGCAGCGAGGACACGCTCTGGTACCCCTCAGCACGCAGGACGAGCCCTCGCCGTTTGCCCCGAAGTAACGCCTCGCGGATCTCAGGATCGATGTCAGAAACCTGAAGAGCCGGTTCGAGGTTGCTTTCGCTTTCCTAGCAGATGATTGACATCTCCAACAACATCGGCATTGTTTCTCGTAAGCAACAACGCCTCCCGTGCATGACGGCCCCAGACCTGTGATGCGTGATTCAGGGAATGGTACTCTTCAAGCTGGCTGCAAAAGGTCTCTCTATCAGGACAAGGACCGGTTGAGAAAACACTGAGTGACAGATAAGCCATGCACATCCTCGCAACCCTGACCGTCTCTTCCGGGCCGAATAAGTCGTTCCATTATTTGCGCATCTGCTGCGATATATCAACTCGCGCAATCGTAACAAGCCCACTTCCTAGATTGATGGCGATGAGACCCGTACAGCACTCTTCAATCGCTCCCGCATCCGGAACCTCCTCTCTACTAATTTTCACCATTTCCCCATCCACGTCAGGCCTGTCCAACATCGCCAACGTATGCCCCAAACCCCCGCACTCAGAGGTGTTTGAGCAGCTGTGAGCAGGGCTAATGGCCGCGTCGCCAATCGCGTCCGGGCCAGCTCTTGCAGCGTTAGCCTTTTCAGAGCGCTGCCAACTACCTATTCCCCTTATATCACTAGGAACAGATCGAAGCGCTTTCCGGATGCCGGATAGACGACTCTGATCGAATTTGTAGGGCTGCCCAATGAAACCTAGCAGACGTAAGTTCGAGACGCAGCATACCACGAGCGCAAGAAGTTATATCTAGACAAGGACTTACCCTGGCGTGAGCTCTCAAGGTCAGAGTATCAATGACCTGTGCCCTCAAGTCCAGCTCGCGCAACATCATCCTATCAACCGGCCCCATTCTCCCTAAGAACCCTCTCCACATATCCGCGAATATTCTCAGCAACCCGTCCTCCCCAATCAAGAACCGTACACAACCCTCACCCACCCCCAACGCGCCCCCCCACCCCTCCTGGCTCGTTAAAAAAACCTTCCACCCCCCCCCCCCCCCCCCCCTTCTCTCCAAGCACCCAACCACCTCCCCCCACTCCCCCCACTCACCCCCATCACCCCCATCCAACCCATCCACCACAACCGCCTCACCACCACAACCGCCTCCCTATCCCCCGCCTCCCTAACCCCCCCAACCCCATCACCAACCCCCACCCCCACCCTCACTCCCGCAGCCGCTCACACAGCGCACAGATCTCCCCCAGCAACCCCTGACCACACCATCAAGTACGCAGTGCGCGCCCGCACACTGCCTACATAGGTGGAAACCACGCAACCAAAATGCGCAGGTCGCAGCGCAGCGCATGGAATGATCTTCGGCGCTGTGGAAAGGAGCGCGGCGCCATGTTTCGTTTCGTTTCGTTTCGTTGCTCCACAGACAGACAGCGGATCCGGCCCACGTATTCCGTACCCTGAAGGCAGACACATAAGATTGCCAGCGTACATCCCTCGCACGCTGTGGCGCACCTCGTTTGGCCCGTGCCCCCCCTCCTAGCACACACACACCGAATCATCCCCTTCCCATCCATCCCCCTCCATCCATCCCCCTCCATCCAACCCCTTCCATCCAACCCCTTCCATCCATCCCCTGCACACACCCCACCTCCACGTCCACGAGAACTCTCTCAGCAGCACCCCGCATGCGCCGCGCAGCTACGCTCCCTCGCGCTTGTACCAGTGCGTGGCGAGATTGCCTCGATTATCTGATAGGGGAGCTGGAAGGGGGGGGTGGGGGGGTGTGTGATTGAGAGCGGTGATGGTGTCGATGGTGTGGAGGGGTTTCGTGAGGGTGGGGGGGGTTTGGTTTTGTTGAATTTTGTGGGGGGTTTTGTTGGGGGGAGGGGCGGGGGTGAAGGTGGGTGTGGGTGGAGGGGGAATGATGGAAGCGAAATGAGGGATTCTCGGAGTGAAAGAGAATGAGGACTGGGAGGTTGAATAATAATTGAAACGTGCGTGAGCAGATCCAGCGCTTCCTCGCTCGATGCTGTGATATGAAACGATATATGCGGTCTTCCAACCCAAACACCTCCAATGCAAAAACGACCACAATGAAACCCAATCATCTCACAACTCATCCTTGTAAACCTCCTCACTCCCCACCTCCTCCTCCCCCCCATCCCCATCCCCATTTTCCCCACCCTCCCCCTCACCTTCCCCGTCCACATCCTCCCCCTCAACCACCCCCCTCAACTCCCTCCCCTCCACCCCATCAAAAACCTCCAACTTCCACCCCTTCCCCCCCGCCACCTCCGCCAGCTCCCTCCTCGCCCCCTCCACCAGCGCCGGTTCCAGGCCCATCCGCTTCAATTCCTCGTCGCTGACTCTTTGCACCTTTCCCCCTTTCTCCTTGGGGTCTTGTTTCGCGAGGAGTTCGACTTTGCCGTTGCCGCCGGAGCCCGATTGGATATTGGCGGGCGGTTCGAGGCGCTGGCCTTCTTTGCCGACGTGGTTCATGGCGCCTACTTCGATGCCGCCGACGATAGGGCGGCCGGACGGGGTGCCGGAGTTGACGAGTTTGCCGGCCAGGTCTGCGGCGCGGCGGGCTTGCCAGTCTGGGATGTCGGGCTCGGCGACGACTTCGCGGCAGGTGATGGGGTTTGCGCGGTTTTCGCGGGGGGGGAGGAAGGCGGCATCGTTGCAGAGGCGGGGGGTGTAGACGACCATGAGGTAGGAGCAGGTGGAGATTTCCTTGATCCAGGCGATGCGGTCGGCAGATTGGGGGTGGCAGTGGAATTGGATTTCGATTTTGCGGGGGCGGCCAGTAAGGTCGCAGGTTGTGCCGCCGGAGAGTTTTTGCACGAGGTAGCGGACTTCGCCTTTTGCTTGGAGGGAGGTTATAGAGGATTTTTCGGAGGGATTACTATTGGTAGAGCTACCGTCGGAGACTTGTTTCGAAGGAGGGAATATCATGTCGGTGGGAAATTTTCCGAGAACATAGGAGGGAGTCGCTGGGTCCTCAATGGGAGGGAATATGGGGGCGCCTTGGCCCGGGGGTAGTTGGTGGAATTGCTTGACATTAGTGTTGTAGCAGAAGGAATATGACCACCAGCCGGAGATGTAGAACATGCAATTTCCTTCCATCTCTTTGAGAAGTTCCCAGCCGCGATCTGTTGCGCGGGCAAGCTCGGCTTCTTCTTCAGCTTTACTTTGCGCAATGGTTGTTTCATTCTTCTGGGCAATCTCGACGTGCGGGATGGCGCATAGGTATGGTTTTCCATGGAGGACCATGGATTCATAAGAGTCGATCGAGCTCTCGATATAAAAGTCATTACTAGCTGAGCCGCCGTCATGATTCCGCCTCTTCGAAATCTCCCCTACAGGTTCCTGCGAGCGGGCAGCATCCTGTGCTGTTGTAGATGTAGATTGGGCGCTGGCGGAAGAGCTCGACACGTATGCTAATCGTGATTCGGCGTCTGTGTCGGATATGAATGTATCGGAGAATATAACTTCATACTGTAGGGACCATTAGCAAGATCCGTGGGAGCTTTGACTAGCCTACCTGAGGAAAAGCGAGGAGGTCATCATGGACACTAAATACGTTGGGGCTGCTGTATGCTAGGCTAGCGGTCGCCAGAAGTATTGTACGGCGTCTCATGTCTGAGCTTTAGCAGAAACCACAGGATACAAAGCAAGCTGTTCCAGCCTTCCAGGTTGGCTTGATGAGAGGTGTTCGCTACTAGATGAACCGAGGACTCTCAATCCACGCCCTGTAAGGCTGAACGACCAGTAACCCTAACCCTGAAAGCTTAAGTGCTTCGCTTTTTGGATATTTATGCACTGGAAAAGCTACTTGGGGATTACTCTTATTTCAGCCTAGGGAAAACACGTCTTATAGTTCAGCTGTATAGTGAAGCAGTTACGGGATAGATACTCACGGTATCGATTACAAAATGCTACAGGCAACAGTAGTCTCGATGACTTACAAACCACATTATGCACTTGATATGGCTTACAGAGACTGGTATGCCTCAAGCGGATTGCGATCAATTGGCCTGAGCCAATTGACGTGTGGTTCGACGACATGTAGCACGAATTCAAGGCGTATTCTAAATGTGCTATTGTGAATGAGGAAATTAGGTGAAGAAGTGTATAAAAAAGATATTCTTCTATTCCAAACATGGAGAGTTTAGGCTTCAATTCAGCAATGCTGACAGACAGAGTGTTTCTCCGAGCCCTTTCTTAGTGCATGAGAACAACCGGCTTCCCCTTCTCCCACGCATCTAGAGATTCTTTGATATTTATCCAATATCTCAATCTGACAGCCTCCTCCTTTGCTGCATCGATATCGTCGCTCTTGAAGGCCTGATCCAGTATCATCACGCTGTGCGCTATCTTTTTCTCGTTCTCTTCCTTCAATGGTTCTAAAACCGTTGCCTCCTCGGCCGCCTCAATATTCTCTCTCATTTCTAGAACTTCCATCAGCAATTCCGGATCCTCCACCTTTGCGGTCTCATCCTCTGCCACATCAATACCCCGTAATGAGAGTAGATATTGAGCCCTCAACAATGGGTTCTGTAGGGTCTTGTATGCCTCGTTTATCCGAGCCGAAGCTCCTTCCGCGCGGGCCTTGTCTGCGCCTTGGTGCCGATCAGGGTGAGCTTGTGCTTGCAATTGCAGAAATTCCTTCCTTAGCTGGCGAGGGTCTATATCAAACGGCCCTCGAGGGGGAGGACCTTCAGGTATTGTTTGAGAGAATATCTCATAGAATGTCTGTGGTCTAAGGGATTCTTTGCGGGGGTTGGCAGAGGTCGTCTGCCATCGTTGCGCACTGGAAGCAGGTTGGCGTTGAGGGCGTAGAGAAGCTATTGGGTTCTGGAATGGCTTTTGGGAGGCGGAAGAGATATATTTCTGAAAGGCTGCGAAGAAGCGCCCGCTATTACTTGGGATTCGTCTTGACATTGTAAATCTGATGGACCTAAAATTAGCGCCAGATGTCGACGTCGATGTCATAGGGCGGAAAATAACTAAGCGGACTAGCGTCCGGATCTTCTTCTGACAAACTAACCTGTCCAAGACTTACAGTAGAATTACAGTCTTAGACCTTGAAGCGAAATTGTCCTAACTGACCCAGAACGTATATATATGGATGTCAGCATAGGTTTCCCACATGAGGAAGAAAATCCAGCCAAGCCCGGCCACCCTCGAAAGAGAGAAAGATTGACGGTTCTATATCTAGGCTGGAGAGAATCTGATACTTCTAGTATGCGCTGACCTCTTGTGTTGTCTATCCTGGTATGCGGAAGGGCTGTGGCTCTCAAGTCTTCAGCAATATATCATCTGAGGTTCATATCTTTGATTTACATACGACTGCGCTTTTAGAATATTTTATTAGGCTAGTTTTCATTAGCAAGTACACCGTATTTCTTGTTCTGTCGTTCCACTGCGACCCTCAAATACAACAACACCTGATTCATAACTCCAAAAAATAAGTAATTTTGTTCCCCCCCGGTCATCAGGCAAGCCAACAGCAACTCAATCATGCGCATGACATGTTTCACAACCAGTATCTTCACAACCGGTTTAATAAAACATATACATACCACACTCCGCTCCTCGCAAGCTTCCAAAATTACCACATCCCTAACAACGACTCCCCCAATCTCCTAACATGAGTAACTGACTGACTACCCAACACGGCCGACCAACCGTTCCCAGAGCCGAGCTTCTCAATCGAGCCACCTCCTACCGAGTCCAAAGACCTCTATGTTCCTACAACTGTGAGACAGACAGACATACATAACATCGATTCGATTTTCCGACACGGCCCAAGCCCTTTTTTTAAAGGTCACGGACGTGACTTAGCTACGCTAACCTGCCGGCACATGGAACACTTGTCGACATCAACTGTGCAAAAACTCTTGATCAGCTGACCCTGAACCCGGGAACGGCACCTTCTTGGTGTACCCGCCCCTTGCAGGTTTTATATGCCTTATGCGAAAAGGGTTGGTTGAGTGGGGAGGGGATGGGTTTGTGTAGGTGGGGGGTGAGGATGAAGGGGGCGGTAGGTGAATGGGGGGAGGATGGTGCAGGGGGTTGTCGGGTTTAGCTGGTAGCATGGGTTGGGGTGGGCTCGGGGTGTGGTGGGTGTGACCTGGTCCAAGGGGCAAGTTAATTATAATTTTATTGATTTATATATCTTTTTCTTTTTTCACCAAGCCTTCCTCCATCTCTAAGGCACCATCATTCCTCGTGTATAAATACACATCGTTCAATCATAATACTCCCCCCACCCTCATCCTCATCCTCCTAAAGAGACCATGAAAGCCATCACCGGCATCGCAATAGCCACAAACAACGAATTTAGACTCATTTTCATAGATTCTCCCGTGAAAATAGGCGGATATACAGTCTCGCCGGGTACAGTTCCATTCGCGATTGCGCCCGTTGTCGCTCCCGTTGTCGCTCCCGTTGCCGCCGAGGACGTTGCTCCTGTCGACGTGCCAAATCCGGCCATGATAGCGTCTCCAATCCCCTGTGTCGTGTGCAAGGACCCTGCATCATCATAAGGGATTGTACTAGTCCCAACGACTAACCCGGCCGTCCCGAGCGACATTCTCGTGCCGTCGATAGTGATTGCGGACCCATTCATTGCGAGCGTGGAACCGGATACTCGTACGCCGGTGGGGTTGATAGTGAAGGTTTCACCGTTGATGATGAGAACGCTTGATGGGAGGGATGTGGGGAGGGCGTAGGTGCTGCTGCCAATTATTACTCCTGAGGGGCCTGAAGATATAGGGGTGCCGGAGATTGTAGCCGCTGGAGCACCTTCCGTCAGCGTTGTGCCGCCGATAGCTATTGCAGCCCCATTGGCGGTGAAGGTCTGGCCGCCGAGGACAAAGGTGGACGAGGGGCCTTGGGTGGGTAGAGGAATGGTGGAGCTGCCTAGCACAAGGCCTGAGGGGCCAAGGGATATGACAGTTCCCGACATCGTAATGGCAGGAGCGCCTTGCGATATTGTTTGCCCCGCGATTACGACACCGTTGGCAAAAGGAGTGATGACTTGGCCTGCGATGGTAAAGACGGCGCGTGAGGCAGAGAATGAAATAGAGATTGTTTTAGACCCTATCAAAAGGCCTGTATAGCCCAGGGAGATCGCGGTACCTGAGATCGTGATGGCGGGAGCGCCCTGTGTGATGGTGTGGCCCAATGTCACGATCTCAGATGGGTAGGGGATAATTGGTTGAGGTGATGTGGTATGAACAACGTTCAGGGGAGATGAAGGAAGGGAAACAGTTTTAGACCCTATCATAAGGCCTGTAGAGCCCAGGGAGATAGCGGTACCTGAGATGGTGATGGCGGGAGCACCTTGTGTGATGGTATGGCCCAATGTCATGACTTCAGTTGGGTAGGGAGTAATCGGTTGAGGTGATGTGGCATAAATAACGTTCAAGGGAGAGGAAGCAAGCGCGATTGTACTGGATCCGATCACGAGGTCGGAGGCACCCAATGAGACTGCGGTTCCGGCGATGGTCACGGCAGAAGCGCCTGGGTTCATTGTAGTGCCAGCAACAACAACGGCACCATAATCTGGCGACGAGTGAACCACATAACCACCAACAGTTGCGACAGGAATTGAGCCCCCAGGACCAGCGAACGAATGGGTTGAGGTGCCCACGACGAGTTCGCCTGACTGAAGAGATACCACCTGACCTCCTATAGTAGCAGCAGGGCCAGTGGCGGCCAGTGTGGTGCCTGCAACGACAAGCTGAGAGACTGCAGACGATGGGAGAAGAAGAGTTTGGCTTGCTACTACTGCCTGTGTAGCTAGTACAGCCAGGGCTGAAGTCGATGAGGGATGGGGGTACATCTCACTGTTGATCGCAACGATGGATATTCGAGTGCTTGCCGAGACTGGAGCATCACTGATTTGTGCCGCGAGGGCGGTGCTCTGAGAACTTACTGAAGTGGTCACTGAGATAGTGGGTTCACGACCATTTGTGAGGACAGTACTATCGCCGCTGATGATGACAGTACTACTATCTCTGCTAGAGGACATATCGCTCGGCACATCTGAGCTTCCTTTTGGAGAGAAGGTTGTACTCGGAGACGTGCTTAGACTTAGTGTAGGAGTCGAAGTTGGGATTGGAGTGGGCGTTGGACCTGGCAGGGCATTCGTGGTACTATGTTCCGCTGAGCTAGGAGCCAACGAATTGACGCCTTGCGTGGTGGTCACAACTGTCTTTGTAAGAGCAGAAACTGGAATTTTGACACCGGGAGGCCCTTGAGGTCCGATTGTCAGAACGCAATGTCGCAAGTTTGGCGGCAACAGAGTTGTAGCCCACGGTTGCTTCACCAGCCAAGATAACAGGTCGGTCATGTTAAGAAACGCAAATTCATCAAGCATACCACTTTCAAGGAGAGGGAAATTAAAGTCCGCTGATGATATGGGAAGGTAGAAGTTCGATGGTAGACGGATTTCGGTCGCGCTGAGACCTGGTATTCCCTCCACAGGGGCCCCATTGAAGAGCGCGGCAGGGCCAGCATCCAAGATACAGCCACAATCGTAGCCAGCCAGCACACTCCTCGACACTGGTTGTAGCCCTGAGGGGCACCCGCTATAGGGCACTGTGGTTGTGTACGCAATAGCCGAAATCAGGACATAAGGCGTTGGCCATCCGTAAGATGTCATCGAACCAATGCTACCGTCTCTTCCCCTAGCCAGGAATACGCTTCCTCCGCCTTCATACTGCTCTATTGCAAACTTTATGTTCTTGCTGTAAATTGATTGCGCAGCTGGTATGTTATCGACATTCAAGGTACTAACGTCGCCATATATAGTAGAGTATCTTGTAATCGCCGTGGCATTCGATTCGTTGTATGTTGTCACATATATCGAAACGGTGTCGAGGGTCAGACTGATGCTTTCGTTGTACCAAAGTACCTGTTGAAGGCCTCCAAATGGAGCCGCATCTGCATTGATTGCACATGGTGAGCAGTTCCAGTTTCCGTTTGCCGTTCCGGTCATTAGCGGAGGCGCTGTAATAACGGACGAAGAAGTTCGATTGAGGGGGTAGATTGCTGGATACCAGTCAGTCTAGCAAGAGAGATATGGTACATACACACGAGAAGTCAGTTGCGCGACTATCTCAATCGGAGTAAAAGCGATCAAGATTGCCCACCATACCACAATTGGATCCATTTTATGATCTTATCGCCTAACGTGATTCGGTAAGAAAACAGGTCATATCAAAGCGTCGTCAGAGTTAAGCAATACAGAGATTGGAAATTGAAGAAAGATGTGAGAGGGTTTTTGACGTTGTGAAGATCAACAAATGCAGCCTATGGAAGGAAGGCTGCTGGATCTTAGTATTAATAGCTGAGCATGGTTTAAGACCCTTCTCTTCCAAATAGGATTCGGGGCTCCGCCCGCGGGCCAGATCCTGCAGAAAGAGATTCCGAAGTCCCACGCAGTGACATGTGTTCTGCGCTATCGTTGGCTAAAAGATCCAGAGACCAGAGTACATATAACGAACTTAGGGTGGGCTCCTGCTTGTGCGAGGCCATTGAGCGTGAGGCTATGATGATAGGCCCGAAGGTGAGGCTGACATCTCCGTCGTGCATACGCGGCAATCCTGTGCAAAAGCAGCCTGCTGATTCGCTAGATACCGTATAGATACCTAGTCAGCCTCAGAGTTTCAATACTCCCTGCATGATTGTACTACCGGGCTTGGTCTCATTTGGATCTATAGGTTGTACATTTTAGTGTGTTTGCGCCGACGTATCTAGCACCTTCGGGCAATTTTCTTGGCAAAGAGAAGCCTTAGAAGCTACTCAAGAACTTCAAGACTTTTCGCTTTGAGCCACTGAATATTATACTGAGTAAATAGATGAGATCGAAATGTTTCTGGTCAGGCTTGAAGAAGAAAAAAAAGCACGGACGAATGTTTTACAAGCCTGAGACTTGAACAATGGAAAGGTGGGTATGTGTGTATGTTGCCCAGTTCTATATCTGGAAGTCGATTCGAACGACCAAAAGATTGGCGTGATGGAAACCGGATGGGTGGTTTAACCTGGTGATGAACGTGAGCTATCGTGCTACGATACTTACTCTAAGGGATTAAAATGTTAGTTCACGACTTACTGGACAGAAGTCTCTATATACACTTCAGCCATGAATCTATGCAGGAAGTCGTTGCTATACTTTCAACTTGCTTGAACTATTATCTAGCAACAAATTGTCTCAGATTTCTGAGTGTCGTGCTTAGAAACTACATTACCCAAAAAGGTGTGGGGCCAGCTTAGGGTAGGGCTACAGAACTAAAATCCGCATCGAAGATACCTACCTTACCTTACCACCTTACCTACCTATTAACTAAACAGACCCGTCGTATCGTCTCACCAACCCCAACGCGCCTCGATAACATACCCATCAACAACCTTTAATATACAGCCAAAAACAACCCCACTCAAAATTCCACACATCCCTCCGATCACTTTCTTCTCAAACCCCCTCCCACTGGTACTCACTCACCTCCAAAACACTACCTACCAATGATGAACATCCTGCTTTCGAAGAATAAGAATTCATCACCGCACCCATCATCCGCTTTCAGATTCAGTAGTTATTGTAACTTCGGCGGTAGACCGCTTTGACTACCTACTGCTTACGCCATGGCGGTATGGTGGCACAAACCTTGCCGACTTCGCCATCAAAAGTACATTTTCTTGAGTCAGTCACACGAGGGACACCGTGTTCTGAACTGATTCAACAATATGCCTGATCTATGTATGTATTGCGATGATTCTCTTTCCCAGCAATCAGATTTCCAGATCTTGTTCAATCGCAAAGTTTCCAAAGAAAAAGGAGGGAAAAAACCCTCAATCGCTCCAACTTTTGCCTTGGATTCCCCCGTTCGCTTCTTCTTCCCCCTTACCAGGATGAGCGCAACAACCGTTGACTACGCGCCCTTTCTAGGTCATGAAGCTTCTTTGTCCTACCATCCCCCCGGCCTCACCTCCACAACCAGCTTCTACCACCACCAACTCCACCCCCTTCGTACCGAGCCATACGCTCCAAATCCAAACCCCAGCGATCGGCTGTTTCCGTCCCCCGCTCCCTCCCCGCGCCCTTGAGACCCGTATTTCGTCCCCTTCGGACTTCGGGCACCCTCGCCTACACCTCCGTGAGCGAGTCCCGCTGGAAAGGCAATTGTCCCTTGCAGCGGGTGACGAATTATGCAAAGGGGATGGAAGACGTGACGACGACGACGGAGTACAGCTTTGGATGTTTCAGGGATCCGGTGGTTCGGCTTGGCGATGGGGATGCAAAGGATGACGAGAGGGAGGAGAGTGCAATCAAGAGAAACGGACTGTGGACGCGGACTGTGGGTTTTGAAAAGTCCAGGTCAGGGCCGCTTCGAATGAATGGCGCTATGCCACCAAGAGCGAACGAGCTGTTTGCGAGAAAGAACATGGATTTCCTCCTCATCCTCGAAAAAAAACCACCACCACCACCACCACCACCAACAGCGAAAAAGAAAGAAGAAGAAGAGAAAACCAAGATTGCGCAAACTAATCAGGGGTACAGTAAAGAAACCCGCACCCGCGGGCTCGAACAAAAACCCAGTTGCGGGAAACGAAGGCTTGTTAGAAATGAAATGAAATCTTGGCTGCGATGGCAGCTTTCCGAGGAAGAAGCCGCCGAGCAGGTCGATCGTCGCTACGCGCTTGTTGGTGTTGCGGTAAGAGATCAATCGGAGGAGGGAGGTGCAAGCTTTGGCGCCGGCGCTGGCGCTGGCTATGGGTGCAAAGAAAGAACGAGTTCGATGGGCTGCGAGAGGAGCGTACGAGTAGAGAACGCGTCTGATTGGTGGTTTTTTTCTTTCTTGCTTATTTTGTATATATCTACAGTAGGTGAGATGCTATCACGCTGTTTAAGAAACCCCCCCCCGAGGAGTTTATATACAGTACAGTACATACATCGAGGTGATTTCACGGAATTCATTCGCATTTGGTGGGAAAAGAGATATATGGATAATTAGATTAGCCCGCGAACAGAGTATTCATCCATCCATCCATCCATCCCTCATCCATCCCTCATCCAAAAAAAACCCTACAGTCCCATCAATTCGTTTTACCAGCTGCTACTGTATCTTCGATTCCATACCTACCTAGTTTCGAACGTCCCGTATCCGGAAATACTGTAGTCACCATAGAAATTGTGTTTTGAGAGGCTGATGCTAGAACACCGGGCCGGGTTAGGCAAGCAGCATATATTTGTCTCTCTCTCTCTGTGTGTGTGGGGGGGGTTGAGAGGAGTAGGTAGGTAAGGAAGGAATGATAGTAGGGTTAGTGGAGGCATCGAAACAGATAATTCGGTACACTGTTTCATACCACGTTGGGCTCTTCGATTCGAAAGCATGAATCCCGCTTGTCTGTAGCGGCGTCTGGCGGGGCTTTCGAGAGACTCCGTGCACATAGACATTTACTTTGGAGAAGCGGAATTGTGCGGTCGCTGCAGGCTTACCGACATACTAGAACATGTCGGGTGGCAGGATTGTGTTCTTAAAGTCTTTGGCTTCATAAGTCTTATACAAGCACATTCAGCTAGTCTTCACATACGTACAACCCATACTCTCATAATCTCTTCCAGGACCATCCGATTCTAAACTATTTCTTCGATACGCCCAATCGCGCTGAAATGCTCATAAAGGCTCCCTCCATCGCTCTTCTCATGCAGAGCAAATCAGTGCATCATATTCTTTCCAATCTCCGACTGCCAGCCCTTTGCTCGTTCGAAACCGTTCGAGTGGGATTGGTAGTCGAGCATAGCCTGGTAGACACCTTCTTGGGTGGTCTGGACAAAGGGGCCGTATTGGACGACTTTCTGGTCTAGGGGCTGGCCCGCGACGAGGACTGTAGAGAGATATTAGTAAAATGCCTCGGAGCGACTTGGGATTGGTATAGTGATATAGGACTTACAGAATCTCCCGTCTTCCTTGGCACTCTCCGGCACTTCGGCCGAAACCGAATCGCCTGTCTGCTCAAAGACTACGTTGTGATATTGACCAACAGCTGTCCGATCCTTTCCTACGCCGAATATCGTTGATCCACTGAGCGTGTATGCAAAAGCGTTCCATCCAGTGGGCAGGGGCTGTGTGACTCTCCCGCCGGGCTTCAGAATCATATCGAAGATCCATACGGGCGTATAAGCCAACTCCTGCACGCTGTCCGTACCATGCGATTGCCCCGAGATTATCTTGATGGTAACCTTGCCGTCGTCGACGTTGATTGTTGGTATCTCCTTGGCTCTTAAATCGCGGTATCGGGGCTCGCACGACTTTAACTTCTCGGGCAGATCAACCCACAGCTGCATGCCAACATTGGCGCTCCCGTCCTTGTTCTGCCGTGGCATCTCGGCGTGCATTATCCCCCGTCCTGCTGTCATGAATTGTAAATCTCCCGCCTCAATCGTGCCTGCATTGCCTGCAAAGTCCTCGTGGTCAACAGCGCCTGTGAGAAGATAGGTGATCGTTTCCTGGCCACGGTGGGGGTGATCAGGGAAGCCAGCGCCAGGAGAGATGTTAAAGTGATCGAGCATGAGGAACGGGGAGAAGTTGCGGAGTTTGGCTGTGCCAATTGAGCGGCGGACGCGGGCTCCGGCACCTTCGGCTTGTTCGACTGCCAGGAACGCCTGGCGAATCGCGCGAGGGATGGACATGTTTGCAGACTTCGATGGAGCGAAGAAGGAGGGCGACGTGAATGGGAGTTCGAGGATTGAGTCGGCGGTTGAAAGGCTGCTTTTATTATAGGGTAATGAGAGGAAAGCTGTCAGTGATGTATGCTGAATGAGATAGGTGACCGGAGAGGAGAGGAAGGAGTGATTGTAGAGGAGAAAAGCTACAATGCTGAAAATGAGAGACGAGAGAAACAGCTTCATGAACTCGGTGATCCTTTATAGAGGAATCTGCTTCGATGATGTATGTCTCGAAGCTTCTATCAGGAGACCGAATTGGGGAGGTTTGGGTTTTTCTAAGGTAGAATATCACCAATTGCCTCGGCCTTCAGGAAAGGGTCAGTCAAGGATGACAGCGACTTTGTCATGTCCCTCAAACCATCTGCAATCATTGATTCGGGCTTTCGAGTTCGGTTACACTGGGAAATGTTGTGCTTAGCAAGCGAACTGTAAGCAGCAGGGCTGGCATCAGGTGACTCGGCAATGTTCTCGGCAGAGGGAGATCATGACTAATACTGCACTTATCCGGCTTTTGAGATTTGAATTGGTTAATTGGGGTGATGGGTTGCATCAGCATGATAGCAAGCAAGTCTGCTTGTCTTCTTAAAGCGTTGGATATCTGGAGTGAGCTTATAGATGTTCGTGTTTCGTTGCGATGACTTCTACTCTGTTGCATTAACCAGACAGTATTCTATCAGACCAACAAGTACAAGTGTAAGGGGCGGCTTGAGAAGCAGGGTACCACCACCTAACAGACGACTAGAAGACCAAGGTTTCGCCATATCGAATACCAAAATCAACAACAACAGAGGGGGAAAGATACGACCAAGAGCAAGCTGCTATTGTGCTAGGCGATCGCAATGGACAGGCATCGTTCAATTACCACCAACTTTTGTGATGGCGAGTAAGTGAATAGGTCTCTGTGAGAAATCATGCGATTCCCAAGAGTTTGACATTCATAGTTGGGGTTTGTGTGTTGCGGCGGTGCCGAGCTCGAGCCCCAAGCATACCTAAGGTATTATACCTTAGCGGAATTATGAGGAATGGCTCTACCGTAGCAGCACCGTAGTACTACCGTAAAATATTGTTACTGTAATTTCGAGTTACATCGCCTTTAGGCGGTCCTCTTAATGACACGTTATTATAAAATATACGCTTAGAATTTCTAAGCGACCTTGTAAAGGAACAGTTATGAAAATAAGCATATGTAAAATACAGTATCAGGTATCATGAACAATACCTGCATCATCCTCCTGCAATGCCTCTCCGTATTCACCCACCTTTACTCTGCACCCCCGCATCAACCTACCCATGGTGATCTTGCGCATGGTGTACATGCAGCCCATGCGATGTGCCCCCGTGTAGAAATTGGCTGAATCGATCGATTCTGAGCTTGAAAACACAGAAGCGTTGATGTTGTCTGGAATACAGTCTATCCGAAGATAAGGCTTGGCAATATTGTAGCAGTTATCATGAAACTACACAGAGCTTCAGGTTCTACCGTAGCAACACGGTTCTATTTGATATCAGTGTATTATCTTTAAACGAATATTCAACTAGACTGTAAGAGTATCATTCTTTTTAATACTCGGTTATCATTTTGTCACATATATAATGAGCTACTGTAAGTCAGTATATACACTATAATACCGCCTTTAGACGGTAATCTGAACCATTACTGGATAGATACAGTTAAAGGAAACCATATATTTTCGCTAAGGTACTCTATGTTGTATTTCCGACACGGGCCGTCAAATGAGCTTTACCAGTTTGGGTCGATGGCGTGATTATTACATCCGAAATCTGTACATCGAGACACGACTCTCGACGTGATCGAGGTCTGCCGCCAACATCCAATAAGTCGAGAGAAGCTCGTATGACAAAATTGTTACTTGCTTGCATGGGGCTTCTAACCATTGTTGATCATGATCGTTTGTTGATGAAATGACCACTCACACTCTGAGGTCTTCTGTCGCGTCAAAGATGGAGTTTTTAAAAAGGAGTTGAAGATGTAGAGAGAGATATTGGGGCGGAACTGGAAAATAGCCGACCGGCAGTAAGCGAAGAGTACCTTATTGTACTAAGGTACTTACGGAGTACGACTCACGCTAAGGCGGATAGTTCCCTAGGGCTAAGGTAACGGACTGTGTACCACAGTAAACATACAGTACCTTACCTTAGATGCTTAAGCTAGACAAGCTTTCGAAGGGAGAATTGGCTTGTGATTGGTCAATCAGTTCAGCCTCAAGGCAGACTCCAAGAGTACTTACTGTACCTACTGTACCACGTAAGCCGTATACAGTACATACACCCTCACTTGCCACCTGTCTCTCCGTTTCAGCCTCGCTTCGTAATTCAGATTTGAAAGATGCTGCTTGGAAGAGTATTCCACCCTTCACAATCTATACGTGCGGTAATGAGGTTGGTTCCGTTCGCCTGATGAACATTGAGATTTAACGCTTGTGAGCGAAGGGATCCGTGTATGGAGTGGGGAGGTCGAGATTGCTTGTCTGTCCTTCCTAATTCAACCATGTGCCGTGTCTTTCACCCGTCTCGAGTCTCGAGTCTCGACAGCCATGCCGACTACAAGCCATGGTGCTGATATGTAGTGCCGTGGAAAGCAGCTCTAGATACCTCAATAGCTTCAGGTACATCGGTTTGCCGTTTCGAGAAGTGTTCTCCTTACGCGCTCCTTTCACATTGATCATCATCCACCACTAATCCACCGTTTGTATTTATTGTCGAAATGAAATGAAGAGTGTATTAGTAGCTTTCCAAGTCTGACATCCGCTACTTCCATGTTGCTGCCATCTTTTCTAGTACCTTTTCACTCCTTTAGGCACGATAAACCGCGGCCGTCACCGGAGTCATGGCTCTCATCACTGCCACCACTGTCTTTTCTGCACTGTTTTTCCTTTGCCGATTCTTCATTCACGCCGAAGCCTACGTTGTTGACAAATCATGCAAACCTTACCTGACAGACAACGTGGACAAAACCAGTATGATAAATGCCGCCATGGCCGAAGCCAATGAGATGATGACCCATGCGGCTTGGATGCTTGATTATAATCTCACAAGAGTAGCCGATAATTCACGGGATGCCCTCTTTCCAGGTGCTAGTACACAAGACCTGATCAATATTGCAGGTCAGTCGAACGCTTTGCGTTACAGATGTCGCAGCGACTTGCTTCTGGATTTAGCTGATTTTGTATCGGAACAACAATAGAGAGATTCACGTATGCTGCGAACCACGTGCCATGGTCAGTCACCGAGAGATCACCGATGAACCTCGATAGCCTTATCATTCACTGTGGCGATCATCACTTCAGCCCCGATCTGGTCAAGGCGCATAATTCATGGAGGGACATGACATCCGCTTACACCGTCTACGGCTTGCATCACAATGATAACGAGGGTGCAAGGCTATGTACAAGAAACACACTCGGGATGATGTTGGAGTCTGACGGCATAGCCGGCGGCGGCGATACTGTCAAAATCGTTCTGCTCTGTGACGGTAGCCTGGTTCGGGGCGTCGCCCCACACTCAACGGGCAGCCAATTCCGGGCGGCGGGTATAGCTGCACAGGCCGGAAAAGCAGGTTTGTATCCCGGGAAACAGATGGATGAGATCTTTTACACGACTTGTCTGTCGGCTGTCTTGCTTCACGAACTGATGCACGTCACTCAAATGGATCGCTGTCAGTTGACTTCTCTCTATATCACTTTTCCCGTTTCATGTGCATCAAACGACTGACGTGTATACGCGATAGTCTTCTCGGGTGATTCTGAAGTTTACGGCTGGGATAAGATCACTGATTTGTCAATTAACTGGGCCATGTCGAATATCGATAATTACGCCTATTATGCTCTTGGTATGTTACACCGATGAGCGATCCCCCTCGAACGGATTCATCAAGCTTAAGGACATGCGCCTGAATCTCGCTGACAACAGTCATAGCGATGTTTCTCCCATCGGAGTATTTCGTCTACGATGGAATCGTTGGCTCTCACACACAGCTACTATCCAACACCAACCCCTTCCGCTACTCCCAGTCTTAAGGATGGGTGAACTGCTCTTCGTTTCCGTTCCAATGTTCCTATTTCTACAACGTGCTCAACAGCAGGGATCTTTGACCCTTTTGTTCCACGTATGTTGACCGGTCTAGATAGGATTACCTATATTATCTCTAATACTACACAACTGAGCCAACCCGATCAGTCATTGACAACATCGCAGCTTCCTCTTGTGATCTTGTCGGAGATGGAGGAAGACGGCTCTTTCGTTGAATTCTGGAGGTGAACGAGGTTGACAGGAGATTGCTGCATATTGCGGAACAAAATGATGCTTTGTTGAAGACTTTGAAGCATCTTAATAATCCATCGTATCTGTTGCGCAAGGGGTCAATGATCGACATCGCAAGCGGATGAAAACCAGTCGGTTGAGCCTTACGGTGGCGCTGCTGAGGAAAATTTGCTCCGTATATTGTACCGCCTCGACCGAGTCCTCGGTATCTGTTGCCCTGGTTGAGGAAATTCTAACGGACTACCGTATGTGCTGTCTTCATTGCAGATGGTGAGTAAATGACTCCGTTCCGTCAGACGAAATGCTACTCAGCATTGAGAATGCCCATCTTGATAACATGTGTTGTTGGGAATAAGCTCGGGATCATTTGATCCCAATAAACAACAGTTTCTGTGAGTCAAGCTGAACATTCTTGATGCTTTACGTACATGTGCCCAAGGTAGGTTGGTATTACTTCTACACGATCGTTGTCCGCCTCTCGACTCTTATCCACATGTCTGTCCAAATCCCAATGCCTTCCATAACCGGAAATGTTCCAGGACTCCTCTTATCTACCAGTTGCGGCTCAAACGTCCGAAAGAACTAAAGGCTGGTCAGCTCATAACGTGTATCGGCAAAGGCAGACATCACCTGTAACGGGCCCTTGTACAACTCCATCATTGCGATATCCCTCCCCAGACATGTTCTCGTTCCATATTCAAACGCCAAGTTATACTTATCATAAATCTTTGCCTTATCGATATCCGGCCATCGCTCCGGTCTGGAAGCACATGCGTCTTCGCCATATATGTATCCATCTCTCTGCACCACCCACGAATTACATGTTACGTCCGTACCTTCAGGGACGAATCTCCTGATAAGCATTGTTTTAAGTTTGGCTACCAACCGTGGAAAGGTGGTTGGTGCGGCCGGACATAGATGCATTGTCTCCTTGACGCAAGCAATGTAACAAGGGCAGTGTTCGCGAACTTCATCATACTACGGCGTGAACGAGAGATGGCCGGCGCGGTCGGCATTATCGATCTCGGTCATAAGCTTCCCATGGACAGTGGAGTCGGCCATGATGAAATTTACCATGGCTTGGAAGGTTGTTCCGGACGTGTCAGCGGCCGCAAGGAGAAAAAGAAGAAGCTCGATGCTTTACCGTCTTCCGTGCGCGCTTCCAGGAGACTGGAAATTCATTAGCAATCCGCTGGTCCCCAGGCTGGAATATCAACCAAGCCACAGCCAGCACTCACGCCTGCAGCGAGTCCATCCTTCCACCGGCTTTTCCTGCCCAAATGTCCTGCGTTCGCTGATTGAGGAGCTTGTCTCGGAACCCCATCAACGTCCCAGTACCGGAGTCATCCTCCGGCTTTGCCACAAGATACCTCTCTCCGATCCAAGTCTCCTTGATTCAGGATGTGAACGGATGCAATCGCGCCATCATACCGAAGGCCGGGAGTCCATCATGGAAGCCTTTGATTAGACCGCCGACATCCGTGCCTGTCTCGACAAAGCCAGAGGGAGCGCCGAATCCAACCTCGGAGATAATGTCGTAGTCTAGGAATCTGATCCCATTGGTGTTAAAACTGATAATTATCTTGCTTAGGACAAAATTGGAAGCGTGAACTTACACCACCCAAGGTGCGAAATCAATTTTCCGGTCGTCTCGTTGAGCTTATCTGTCCAGGCACGCATCGTGCTATCGATCACCGGCTCCATTCTCTTGACGTTCGTGAAACTATACTTTGTCTTCCTACCAATCCGCCATCAAGGCCTCAGAGGGGAACTTTACAATCTCCATCTTTTCAATCCGAGTGCACAACGAAAGCAGTTATGATATACGTCCGCTCGATCGGAAGGAAACAACCATCTACAGGACCCGCAATCAACTTCCTCGCCGCGGCACGCTGCTGCCAATCCTTGAATATCAGACCCGCCCTCCGTCCTGCCAAAGCTCCCCCGTAATACAACGTTCCGGTCTATATCCACCTGTCCACGATAAACATCCCGCAGCTCCATCGCATCGCCCACAAGCAGCAACGTCGGGAGAACCCCTCATCACTGGCCCTTGCATACCCCCCAAAGATTTCAGCAAAAATCAATTTTTTCCCCCCTTTTGGCAAACCCCTGAAAACACGCATTTACCACATCGCTTAATGCAAGTCCCAGAGAAAAACGGGCGCTTTCCAGTCTTCTCGGAGATTTGTGAATATGCAATCCAGAGTCTCGTGACCACGGTATGCCCAGAACGGGGGCCGCGGAAATTGGGAAGAGAGGGGGGGTTGGAAGAAGCGGTGGTGGAGGATTTTTTGGGTATACTATGTACAGTACGCGGCGGAAGGGCGAGCGAGGATTTACGGTGATATGCCGGAATTTTGGGGATCATCATTGTGTTGGGAGAGAGGGTCTGTGGTGGGAGATATCTTGGTTACACGGTGGAGTTAATGATGGAGGAGTTGTTTCATACCGCAATTTGTTCTCGTGAGTTTAAAAAAAAGGAAAATGGGGGAATCTAACAGCCCTTACTCCGTACCCTCGTATGTAGATTCGCTTGAGTGTATGTACAGTCAACAAATATCCCGATTTTCCTCCATCATGTTTATCATACCACTGCCGTCCCATCATAACCACCACATCGATTATCGTCCCAATCACACGCAAGCATAACCATCCCATACCAAAAACAACAAAATTGCGTTTTTCACTCTCTTAGGAAATGATATCTGTTGTTTCGACAAAAGGTATGGTATTAGGCTACTTACCATTCCAAGGCGTGCGTTTTTCTTAAACAGTCGTTGGTTGAAAAAACACAGACAGGAACAGATCTTTGCCATTGAAGGACCGCGGTACTTGTTAATTGTACCCTCCTTCTTCTCCTTCTTCTCCTCCTTCTCCTCCTTCTCCTTCCTCTTCTTCTTCTTCTTCTCCTCCTTCTCATCAGCAGCCCAATAAAACCCAACCCAAAACCACATTTCGTATGCATTTTTACTCCCAAAAACCCCCCCCCAAGAATTGCCCGGGTGCAGCCACCAAATATGTATGCCCTTACTATGTACTGTATGTACTGTATGTACACAAGACCTACGTACGTACGTGCGTGACCGCTTAATAACCCAAGATGATGATATCAGGGCTTGTGCTGGGTGATGCGAATGGATAGCAGCGATGAATAGGGGTTGGTGTCTTGAGCGACTTGGCGAGGTGGTTGGAGGGTGGGTGGGGGTGTGAGGTGGTGAGGGTGGGGTGGTGGGGTGGTGTGGTGGTGAGGTGTTTGATGGATGGAATGTGTGTTAGAGGGGGGCTAGGGAGTGAGGGATATTTTTTTGGTATACGGAAATTGAGAAGGGGGTGGAGGTGTGGTGGGTTGTTTTGTGTAAAGTGATAACAGGTTTTCGATGGCCGTGTGGTCTTGTTAAGATATTACTTTAAGAAGGGGTGTATGATGTTCTACTAGTTGCGGATGTAATATTTTCCCCAATATCTCACTGATGGTGGGAAGAAAAGTCCCACCTCTGCAAGGTCCCTTTTGGAAAACATCTAGTGCACCAAACCCGCCTGAGCCATTTCTTTGACATATCGTTTGTACCGGCCAACACTCCTACGCCTCAACGTACGTCCGTGCTTGACAAAAATCAAGAAAGTCAAGACCTGAGCCAACCCCGCAAAGGCCGCGAGGATGAAAGCGTTCTGCAGCCCCATGTTCGTGACCCAAGGGGTAATGCTACCAAAAAAAATAAGCTCACAGGCTGTCAGAGATATTAAAAGACATGTGTACTGACCCATATCCTATAGCAAAACTCATGGTGTTCCGAACGATAATCACAGTCACCATAGCTTCTCCACTCAACTCGCGGTATGAGTCTATGCAATAGCTCACCGAAATCTGGATGCCGAGAGTATTGGTGAAGGCGATGACTCCCATGGCAAAGACAAGGCCAAACCAATGGATGCCCTTGGCGGCACCAACACCCCAGAGTAACAGCGCCCCTGGAATGCACAGAAGAGAGACGCTGAAGAGCCAAAGCCGGTGCTCTGATTCCATAATGCCCCGATTGCGCCGCGCCATCTTGATGACTAGCCAGTCCCCAAGGCGACCTGTGTAGATGAAGCCGAAAATCACCCCAATGAGCGGCGACAAGTACGCTAGGCCGACCATTGAAGATGAAAAGCGATAGGGTGAGCCAGAGAGTATCAGGGAAGCCGTAGCGTTCAAAACATTGAACCACACGAGGTTGGAACCGTATGAGAAACCGGCGTAGCAGATCACAGGGAAGGTCAGAAATATGAGTGGTCGTAGCATCATGCCTCCTAGTCGATTTGGGCGCTGCCACGCAGTGGATTCAAATAGCTTCAGCTTATGCCAATAGGTTTTCTGCTGATACTTCTTAGAGTAGCCATTTTCAACACTACCCACTGACAGATCCATCGCCGCTTTCTTCTCTCCTGCCGGGTCTACAGAGCTTTCAGGTGACATCTTTACACCACTCTCAACATCCGCCGTATCCATGGGCCTTGATCCGCGATGGTAGTTCGTTTCTTCCATGCAGAAAAAGAGAAAAACAAAGCCGATCGCACAGAATATGGAGCACCAATAGAGGACCCATTTCCAACCTTGGCCATCGTTGATAAAGCCCGCTAAAATTGGCGCGAGGAAATTACTTCCGGCTAGGAACAGAGCGTACAAAGCCATATAAGTGCCTCTTTCGTGCGTGAAGTATATATCCGTCACAGATATCTCGCACAAAGATTCGATTGGGGCTCCAAAGAACCCTTGCAGGACCTTACTCGCAATCCACTGACCATTGGACGTTGTGTACGGCACCCAAATCATTATCGCCATTGTTGCTAGTATCGACAACAGGTATACAGGGCGCTTTCCATATTGCAAAGCAAGCGGCTGCCAGACCAGGCAGCCCCATCCGAATAGCAGAAACATGTATCCAGTGCCGGCGTTCAGGTCGTTCAAAGTAAGGCCTGTATCTTTGGCGATTGGTTCTAGAACAGAATAGATGGCCACGGAGGCAATCCCAATCATCAACGTGTAGACGCACATGCATGTTGTCGAAAGCAATTTTCGTTTTGGTGACCAGTTCAGAGGGTCATCGGGGTCATCTGAAGGAGCTGGGACCAGAACGATATCGCGCTGGCCACTCGAGCTATGTTTTGCGAGTATTGTTCCTTCGAGGTCGACCAGGTGGACTGTTCCAGGAATCTGTTCCGCGTTTTCCATGGCTTTATGGTTTTCCCAACTTATCGATTCACGGCGTATCTTAGTCTTTGCGTTTGGGTGGTTCTACTATCTGGATAGGAGGATTGTATGTATCTCAGATAACTTTGCGATGGACTCTACCGATAGAGAAGTTTATAGTTGTCGATATGCAGCTAAACTGCATGAGCATGCATGTTGCATTGCGTCGAAGGCCTTACCTCAGCGACACCACGATAACAAAGATAGCGAATCCACTCGCAGTCAGGCATTCGGATATTGCTCAAGGTGTTGTAGCGACTATTAGCCCCCAACGCTAGGAATTCAAATGCATATCCTGTCATCAATTGAGAAAGCCCAGCAGAATGGTCAGACTCGATTGAATTTTGAACATGAACAATGCCATGATTGTGGTCTCGAAATTAGCAATGCCATGATCGTGGCATCAAGAATTTCGATACTCGCATGCACACGATTGGCTGAAGGCGGTGGCTAATGGCAACCTGCACCGTGCTGCCAGCTACCGTCTTCGTATGCTCAGCAATATTATTCAACGACTTCTCACGATTTCAACGCCTTGCGCAGTATCAAGTCACTCACTTGAGCGTTGTCTTGGTGTTGAACTTCAGAATAGAAGATCCGCTTAGCATCATTACGGCAGTAGCCGGTCTTATGGGCCTCGTCGAGCAAGCGATCCAATCCATTATCACTCTACCAAAATTTTTGTGTCGACTTTCAAAACGCCCCAAGAGAGATTATCGAGCTCTCTCTTGATCTACAGTTGTTGAAGGAACTGCTAGCATGTGTTCAGTCATTGCCTCCACCAGAAATTAGTAACGTTGACCAAGAACGAGGTATTACAATTCTGACCTGTAACGAACGGCTCGTGCTCCGGCTTGGTTGTCATACTATCATCACTTCCATTGCAGTACAGTATGCAAAAATGTCAAATACATCTTGCGGGTTTATAACCGTCCCAAGACCACGTTTACCGTTCCGCTGAAAAGGCAAACGATTCAGCTTCGAATGACTCGTTAATTACCTCTGATTATTAGCAAATCGAAGACCACAAAGACCGCTTGTACGTCGTCCGCGGAATTTTATCGATCGACCCAAAATTCAATATCCCAAGCCGGCATTGTAGTGTTGGACATTTGGAACGTATTACTCCCTTCAGTTCAGTGCCACGTGGCTAGGGTAAGGCTGTTGCAAAGATATGGACATTCCTCAATCTTCAAGCTTAGAGCTCGCTCTGAACTGGTACCGGCCAATTAGGAATATCCTGTTCCTTTGTCTTCACAATCCAGTCTGGGCTTCTATCGTTACCTAGGAGTTGCAAAAGCCAGGCTTGTTCCCTTGGTGATGCACCGGAGATCATAGCTGACGCTTTTTCCGCCTGTTCTTGTTGGTATTCGAATCGCTGGTACATCTGACATTGGCTTCTGCTATTTCACACAGGAATAGGATTTCCAATCTAGATAGCAGTATTCCAGCAAAAGGTTATAAGTTCTCGCGATTTATACTTCTCTTTTTCAGCTTCTTCCCTGCCTCCACTCTTTCCTTCCTCAGCATCCCAGACGTCTACGTTCCCCCAATCCTATTCGTTCTGAATCGCCTTCTTCCATTTCCTCTCTCCAAGCCAGTCTGATCACAATGACCGTCGAAGAAAGTGTGAGCTTTCTCACAATTCCGAGACCTGAGTATATGGCCATCGCTATGGGAGTGAATGCCTTTGGGTGCTTGACCTGAGCGGCGAGCAGTGAGGTCGTTTTGGGATTTGGGAGAGAATTGAAGTAGAAGAAGAACATGGATTGAAAGTACAGGTAGAGGAGAAGTTTAACATTTGCGTATTCGAATGAATCAGCACTGAAACCTCTCGCGGCTAAATTGGTAATTGGCGTTGTATCTGTGCCTCTTTCATTTTATGTATCTTGCCGTTCCTTAGCTTCTCACTATCCGCTAGCGCTTTCCATCTATCAAGATCAACATCTAGATCAATTCTCGGGATTCTTATGAATATAGCCCAGCTTCGGGAATCCAAGCGTTCTTGGTTCGAAGTCGTATAGAAAGAAGGAATTGGATTGCCCTTGGACTTGAACACTGATATGGATGAAAATGCAATAGACGGCAGTGAAGTGTGAGATCTATCTTTGAATAGAACGTGAAACGGCAAACCACCAGTACTATACACACATGTACACGTATAGGATACACCTCATCTATGCTGCCGACCTCATGCTCAACGGCATAGCCATGTTCGCCAAAGATCTCGAGACTACGACTCTCTTCTTCAGCGTAGATGCCCTTGCTGTACTGACCGATTCTTTATTTTCGGTATGCTATTCTGTCTGATCCGCCATTTTCATCGTCAAGTACGCTTCTAGGTCGAATTTCGAATCCATGGGATCCGTTATCACTAGAGTTTCCGGAATATTAGCCATAATACCAAACCCCTAGATACACCCTCAAAAGGCTCCCATAGCCCTCTACCCATCCTCCACCGCCTCTCCCAAATACCAACCCTCCTCACATACATCCCACCCATCTTCATCACCAACCCCCAGCCACCAACATGCCCAATGAAAAACCTCTCAACTTACCTCCCTCCCCTTCAGTCTTACTCTCTCTCGGCATCGTCTTCTTCACGTACTCCGCCTTAGCCTTCGCAATCAAGTCCTCCTTGCTCTTGTACTCCCGATCGATTTGCGCGATTTTCGACTTTGCGGATATTGCTGATTGCCGGTATAGGCCGTAGGCGACGCCGGTGATGAGGGCAGTGTAACGGAGGACCTTTCGGCGGGCACGGAGATTAGCTTTATTTTAGGTGGTGATATGTAGGGGAGGGGAGGAGAGGGGGACAGGGAAGGAGGATGTTACATTGACGCCGGAGCTGGCCATTGTTGGTGAGGTGGGAGAGGTGGGCGCAAAGGAATGGGGATGGTGGGGAGCCAATTGCAACGCGAAAGGATCGTAGAGGTTTAGGAAATAGATGGGGAGGTTCGTACGGTGGTAGGCTTATTCAGAGGAGCTCCGGTGCCCTTAGTGTTACACTTTGCGGTCGGCGGGATGCTGGATTTTGTGCGGAGGAGCTTGGGCCACATTTTGTGCATAAATGTTTCATGCATAAAACTTCCATTATCTCCGTTTACCTGCACAGAAGGGGTTTGATACTAGAACAAAGTCACAGTCCCAAGTTCAAGCTACTAGCTTTGAGCAAATTGTCGTAATCTACGCTCCAGTCTGGCTCAGCTACGCGAAATTTTGAAGGCCAATGCCATGAGAATTAGAGCCCACGGCGCATCTTTCAGGACCACCACCCAGGGCCATAGGATAGCTCCTTTCTCCACCAAGACAAAATGATGCAACGCAAAGATGAGATCCTGGCCAAAAGGGCAAAACTTGTAGAACTCAAGCGGCAGCGAGAGGAACGCGAGCAGAGGCTGAAGGCTACTACACAACAAGCCCCAGCTACGGAAAATCCATCAGAAGTAATATGCCCCTAGTGATCTCTTAGGATCTCTAACACTAACTTCAGCTTCTTAGGTAGCAGCGCCCAGCCCCCGGGGCTCGAAAGATCGAAAGCATGTCGAGAGCCTGGTCAATGAAGTGCTGGGAGAGAGTAGAAGTCCTCGAACTTCCTCTCCCGCTGCTCGTACAAGCCGGCCAAGCTCCACACTGAGTGCTGCACAAAGTGCTACAGAGCTGGCTCAAGGTGGTTCCAGCACGCCTCCAAAGCCTGCCCAAGCCCAGACCGTGTCAATAGCAACGCAGACCCTGGAAACAGTGCCCGTGGCAGTGAATTATGAAATTGAGCCAGCTCCTAAAGTCGAAGTATTGTCCTACAGTAAAGGCATACAGACCGCAGAGCCATGGTCTCCTCAAAGGAGAAAACATCCAGGAAGCTTCTCGAGTTCGGAATCGGACTCAGATCAATCGCCTTCACGGATGCTCTCGCCCAGGAAATTAAAGCGTCTTAGCCGGAGGGAGCGTGAAAAGGAAGAGGAAGTCCGACAGAACCTCCGGCGGGAGATAGAAGAAGAGCTGAAGGCTGTGAAGGACCCAGTTGCTGATGGACTACTTACAACGTCGCAGCCGAAATATCCTGCAAGGCCTTTGACGGATGAGGAGCTGAATGCCGTAACCTCATCCGAAGACTTCCTTGATTTTGTGGAAAGATCAAGTAAAGTTATAGAACGGGCATTAGATCAAGACTATGATGTGCTGGCCGACTATGCCATGGATGGTTTAGAGGGCATTGACGAGGATGAAGATGAAGGGTACGGAAGCCTGAGAGAAAAGAAGGGGAGAAGAATAAAGGAGGTTGCGCAATTCTATGATGAGCGATGGAGCAAGAAGCGAATGATCAGCGGTCTTGATTTCTCTCCAAAAGTAAGCCTCTGCATCTCCCTCCAAACCCCTAGACTAACTCCGGGCATCAGTTCCCTGAATTGCTTTTAGCATCGTATACGAAAAATCCTTCCGCACCTCAAGATCCCTCTGGTCTCCTCCAAATCTGGAATATGCACCTCCACTCCCGCCCCGAGTACACATTTCATAGCACTTCCGACATCCTAACCGCCAGATTCTCCCCATTCCACCCTTCCCTCATCCTAGGCGGCTCCTACAGTGGCCAAGTCCTTCTATGGGACACACGCTCTAAATCCCCCCTTCCAGTGCAGAAAACCCCTTTGACAGGCGCCTCTACAGGGGGTCATACTCACCCTATCTACGCCCTTTCAGTAGTTGGCACCCAAAACGCAAACAATATAATCTCATGCTCCACCGATGGCGTCGTCTGCGGCTGGACTGTTGATATGCTTTCCCAACCCCAGGAATACCTCGAACTTACCGCCCCGCCCCCGAGCAAGACCGAAGATCTAAGTCCAACATGTATGTCCTTTCCCTCTGCAGACCCAACTTCGTTCCTCGTCGGCACTGAAGAAGGAACCATCTATCCGTGCCACCGGTACGACCGCGCCGGCGCAAAAGCAGGCGTCGACACCCGCATACGTTACAAAGGCCACACTGCCCCTGTCATGTCCCTGGACTCCCACCCCGCGCGCGGTCCGGTAGATCTAGGCGATCTCGTCCTCTCCACCTCTCTGGACTGGACCGTCAAACTCTGGAAAACCCGCGCATCGTCTTCCACTTCCGTCGCTCCGGCACACTCCTCAACCTCCACCATCGCCGATCCCCCACCCAGCACCGAGCAAGCCATCAAACCCCTCCTTGACCTCCCCCGTGAAGACGTCGTCTACTGCGCCCGCTGGTCCCCACACCGCCCCGGCGTCTTCGCCCTCGTCGATGGCGGCGGCAATGTCGAAGTCTGGGATCTGACTGTCGACACCGAAATCCCCGTCTGTCGTGCGCAGCCGGAAGTTAATAAGAAGGCGGTGCAGGGCGGCGGATATTTTGCAAGGGGGTTGAACCAGGTTACGTGGGAGGAGAAGGAGGGGAAAAGGGTGGGGGTAGGTGGGGCAAGCGGAGTGGTGAGTGTGTTTGAGGTTGGAGGAGAGTTGGGCGGGGAAGGCAGAGGGGAGGAGTGGGCGGGGATGAAGAGAGTTGTGGGTAGGTTGGGAGTAAGGGGGTAGGTTGGGAGTAAGGGGGTAGATGGTACGGATAGGATCTCCGGTAGATGCCCATTTAGTCGGCCACGGGCCCATGCAAAGATTAACACTGTGAGTACCGTCATACTCGAAATGTACCTCATTATCTCATGCTTCTGCTCCTGCTCCTGCTCCTGCTCCTTCGCGCTATACCCTTAGCATCCTTCCTCCCACAGATCGTCTTCCAACTCTCTTCACAATTTCCTTCCATCTCATCGCTATCTGAACCGTAATACCCTCCACCACGACGCACCCTCGCTCCGCTCCCCCAAGGATTCCATCTCGCATCCCAGCGTGCCTTCATCTCGCATTCCGCAGCCTTCAACTCGCAATCAAGAAGCCAATCCCAGATCGAAACCAAACACACTTCCACGAATCCAAACCTCCTCGGCCCAGTCTCAGCCAGAATATCGACGATCTCGAACACCCCTTCGTTGGACCTCTCTGCCGACTGAGGAACCACTACCACCCGGACTAGAAAACCAAGTCGGGATAGCTCTTATAAAATACTACCACCACTATAGAAAAGATGTCATCGCCCGCAGCGAAAACCCAGATTCTGCTGGATGTGCGAAGCGGCGGAAACGAGCATGCGTTTCCTCGGGTAAGTTCGAGGGGCGTATAAGGCGCTAGTGTTAATATATCCTGTGTCTGACAATAACACAGCCAACGATTTTACACAAGTGTAATAGTTTCAAGATCTCCAAAATATCGAGGAGGCGCAATTTGGTCTCCATAATCCTCATAGCTCCAGCACATACCATAGAAACCGACACGTAACCAGCTTGTCTCAGACGCATCAATGGGTCGGACCACAAGTCCGTAGCTTTCTTTATACTCAGTGGTTACGAATTGCAAAATCGACAGCTCCCAACTCTCGTCCGGTACAATGTCTGGATTCCATCGGCCATCGGAGTAACCTTCATGCGTTTTACGACCGTCCTGAAGCCTGAATTTGTACTCCTTTTTCCCGCTGCCAGAATGTGCCACACGCGAAGTAAGCCGTAGTAGACGTCCTCGTACGGAAAGCTTTTTGGACTGATACAAACTGTTGGTTGAAGTTTCGTTGGATGGTGGAATAGAAACCGTGGCCGCTTGCCGGAAATCCCTGTTGTAGTTGTAGCGCTGTTCATGAACACCCACATCAACGGAAAGCCACGACCAGGACGGAGCGTCAAAGTCCACTCTTCTGCCAGGCTCAAGTACTTTCCAGAGCAGCTCGTCGAAGAGATTAGACTCCCAAAGCCCATGGTACAATCGCGTCCGAGTATGCTGCTCGACTGCTTTCGCCAATCCCGAAAACGCCGTCCACTTGTCGTTATCAAACGTCAGTTTGCTCGCCGTATACTCCTTGACCATCTTCCACCAGAAACACTCCCATTCCGCCCAGTCACCACTCCGGCACAGTTCCTCCATCGTATGCAGCGCCGTCTTCAGCCCCATCCGCGACGCCATAGACGGATTGTCGGACCGCTCACCCGAATGCTCATACGCGGTCTTCTCCATCCCCGGATTTTCCTCCGACGCCATCCCCTCCACACACTCCCAAAACACCATCTCAGACCCGAAATGCAGCGTCCGCGGCGCCAGCGCCCGCTCCTGCACGACCCACGCGCGCCGATGCAGCGGCGGCCTCAATCCCCCCTCCGAACCCGGCCGCCGCACCCGCTGATTCTCCGCCCAGACGCAATCCCTACCGTCGCCGTCGCGCAGCAGACACGGCGCGAAGGCCAGTGGATTGCGCGTCACGAAGCAACCGCCGTTGCTATTTGCGGCGCCGAGCGCCGCGATGGTGCACGTTGCGTCGCTGTAGACGTTGCCCATGGTCGCGGTTTCGCGGGCCCAGTCGTTTGGAGAGTCCTGGATGATGCAGAGGGAGTCAATCCAGAGGTATGTGTAGCCGAGGCGGGCGGTGGTGAGGGCAGCGTCGCTGAAATTTTGAGGAAGGGAGGAGAGCGGGAGATTGCGGAGGAAGGTGGGAAGGGTGGAGGTTGTGAGTTTGAGGATATTGGCGCCCCCCCAACAGTGGCTGAGGGCCAGGTAAGGGGTGCGTTGTTTGAAGTCTTCGCTGATCGTGAGGCAGAGTTGTACAGAAAGGAGGAATGGGCCGTTTGTGGTGACTTTCAGGAGGCGGGTTGGGATGAAACCATCTCCGCGGGAGCTGTGACGGCATTTCTCGTGATGGCTAAGGCAGATGTCGAGCCAGCTTTTCGCGAGCTTGAAAACTTCATCTGCATCTGTTCGTTTGTATCTCAGTGAGCCCTGGATTTTCAAGAGCGGTCCATCGTAAGAGATGTACGTCGTCTTCGGGCGGTGTCCCTGTACGTCCATCTCGATCCGCCCAGGGCCATCATAACTCTGCTTACAAATCACCCACAACGAATATTGTTTTGTGCTATGACTTGGCGGCACCTCAGCGGCTGTTGGGTCTGGAGCGGCGAGAAGGGAGCAGAGGTGACACCCATCTAAGGCTGACTGCTGGAGAGCTCCGATGTTGTCGTAGTGAGGAAAGGTTTCGATGATATCTTCTCCTTCTCTTTCGTTATCGCTTTCTTCGACTAGTATAGTCACACCTCCGCCCTTAGATGCCGTGGTGGCTCCCATTGGTCGCATCCGGACGGTTCGAGACTTGGCGATGAAGAGTTGACAGTGGTTGCAAAAGACATTTTCTTTGACTTGATCTCTGTTCCTTGGCGTCTCTGAAAGGCCGGTGCCGGAGGGACCGCCTGTGGAAATATTGCTTGGAGGCTGCCGAGCTAAAAGAGTCCTGCGGTTCGGAAAGCGGCCAGATGGACGCCCTCGAGACGAACGAGGCCTGGTCAGAAGCTGCGTTGGTGCAAGAACATTGGGAGCAACGTCAGCAGGACGGCTTGAGCTCCTTGAACTTGCTTGCAGCTCTACGTGTACCGGTGGCGCTGAATCCAGGAGGCTTTGCACCTGCGAGTCTGAACGCATTTGCGAGGCTGTACGCACTTCCGAGTGTCTATGCACTTGCGAGTCTGACTGCATTTGCAAGTTTATTACGCGCGGTTGTGATTTTGGACGACGGTGCGAGTCTGAAGACCCGTCCGGAGCCGGAGGCCTTCCCATTTCCACTCTTTCAAAGAAATCCTTTAAATCATCCTCATTCATGACCTTATGGTTATAACGGGAAGAGCCGAAAACTAGCCCTGGCTGGATGCCATAGGGAAGCATGATGAAGTTGGTAATATGTGCAAATACAAGCGATTAAATGTCTTTTCAGGAATGCTAGAGAAAACGTCTTGTCTTTCAAATGACTTCAAGCAAGACCGCTCGCATGGCTACGGCGCTTAAAAAGGCTGAGCAGAGGCTGATGTACAGAACTGCCTTTTCGAGATTAGAATAGTGTCAATCGGAAGTCGGGTACCCGAGGGACTGTCACCCACCAACGGCTTAAACCCATCAACGAATAAGCTCTATAGGGCTGAAAATCTTGTTTTCACCGCGTTTCTGTTCTTACTACTACTACTTCTACTACTTCTATCTTCATTACTACTACTCTATCACTTCTTCTGCTCGCTGATCTTCCGCTGTTGTTGTCATGAAATCTGTTTCTACTTTACCCGATGCTGAAGAGTTACTCAAAGAGCAACGGATAGAACTAACAATAAATACAGAAATCCTTCAAAATATAAGAACAGAGATGATACTTTCAAACTCACTGTATTTGCTATGTAAACGAAGTACCATTCCCCCAAGGAATAAAAATCCCCCCCGTAGGGCTAGCCCTATTAGCCGCTGATGGGTTTAAGCCGTTGGTGGGTGAACCCTTCTGGGGGGAACTGGCGGCTTCTGCATGCAACAGCAACTTCATCGAATTTTTTTAAATTCAATATTTCATCGATTTTCACGATTTCAGCCGGATTAGAAAGTGCGTATCAAGCTTCATAATTACTGGTATTCTGATTACGAAGTAGCATTTGGTGGTGGATTGGTATTGGTGCAAAGGCGTTGGTGGTGAAGTTCTAGCAGGAGCTTTAGGCCCTTGGGTCCAGTTCAGCCCTGCACGGTCGCATGCTGAATTAACTTAATCGACATATCAAAACTCGAGATCGTACAATTGTATCTCAACGTGATTGTTGTCGCTACCAAATTTGAATGCCGCCAACTTAAAGTTCTGGATGTGCCTACCATCCGTTAAGGGCTGCCGGTTGTGAATGCCGCCGCCAGTTGTGGATGCCCTCGTCAGATGTCGATCGGGGCTTGCTGGTATGAAGGTAATGATGGTCTCACCATAATGGTACGGATCTCCTCGAGCCGATGAGAACATTCCCTTAAAGGGTTGGTTGCCTCCACATCCGATTCTCCAATCTGACTATCAAGTATATGGACAACATTCGTGTATTAATTTGAGAGGGCATAGGGCTTTTCTGGAAATGGACGTAGATTCTCCTAGTAACGGGGTGGACGCACTTATTCATTGGGTTGACCAGCGTAATGCACGTCACTTGAAATTCCAATCTTGATTTGTGAAGATTTCTAAATCCGTGATTGTATCAGATGGGACGAGAAATTCTTTGATTGAAATGCAGAAGCACTTGAGCTACAGTAGGATGGGTGGCTGAGTTATGTGCTCCCTTGACTCTTGCGCCATCTGTCAATCTAGAGTGAGACTGAATTATACTCATCGTTGTTTTCTAGAGGATTTTGTCCTCCTCTCAGCACGTACTCTTCAATGGTGTTGCTAGATGTTGTGTCTCCGACCGCACCAGAAGCACGGCTGCTATGACTTTCAGTTAGAGGCTTCTGGAGCCGTGCCTGCGTCAGTACGAGTGATCTTCTTAAGCTATCTATCGTGGCTTCCCAATTCCCCCAAGTGAGATTCACAGCGCCGAGCGTGATTCGACGGAGGGCCGGCTGCTTTTGAAGGAGGTCAAGAAGATCAGCCGCGTTAGCAGCAGCACCAAAGAGCCTGAATTCGCAAAGATTTTGCCAAACTGGCGTAGATGAACCTATTAGATTCTGCAAAGACCAGTACGACATCTCATTAAACTCATAGAAACGAGAGGGATAGAGCTCCAAGCCTTTGAGGTTACGCATGGAGCTGACAGTTCTCAGGAAAGCTGGAAAGCCATCCTCGTCGCGATAGAGCCCCAGGCCGAGAGAAAACTCCTGTATGTCTTCGAGCAAAGGCGACAAGTCATTCTCCATTTGATTTCGAGGATTCAAGATCTGGGTAGAAGCGTCTATACATAGAAAAAGGCTTCGAACAGCAATCTGCGACTGCTGCAAAGCGCGAAAGAGGTTGGAAAGCTGAGAAGAATACGAGTCATGGGTTCTGGAACCTGGCTGCAGATTCATTGAATAAGTGGTGCTCAGGAAGGGGGAAGCCATCTTAAACGGTGACATGAAACAAAACGAAGAATCATTGTGTCCTGCCGGTCGACAGGCGATCGAGGAGTCTTCGAATTCGATGCACCGAATACCTCGCAGTCGTTGCAACCCTCTAGCCAATGTCTCCCAGAATCGGGTGCCGTGCAGCCATGATTTCTGTTGCTCTGCCCGTTTGACGTAACTGTCGTAACCTTTGCCCACGACTGGCAGCAGGCATAACCGATTTTCCTCGTCAACTAGCCCCCTTGCATGGAAAGGCAGAGGCTCCGTCGCATGTCTCACGACCCTGCCACTATCGCTGTCTAAATCATTGACCAGTAATGGCTCCCCGTACAGCTGAAGCTCAAGTCTTATTTGCCGTAATAACAGCTGGAGGTATTCATTTCTATTGATGTTCTGCTCGACGAGTCGAGCAGAAAAGCTCAAATTGATCACTTTTTCGCTGAGTACGGGGTGCTCTGCGATAGCAGTGAATGTTTTTAAACTCCCATCCCATGGATCTACACGAACGGAGCTGAAGACGAATCCGGCGGCCAGGGTCGACCACGACGACGAGACGAGCCGAGCGATCTTGCATTCCGCTCTTGTCAGATTTGCGAAGATCTCGATGAGCAACTCGTTAGGAAATGGACCGGCCATCGCTCTACCTGGATTCAGATCTCACGCGATGCTGAACTACTTTATTTGACTGTCGCAGTTTGTTTGTCGTAGCTGACTGAGAAATAGCAGAGAGAAAAGCCCAGTAAATTCAGAAGAAATGATATTATAAGACTTCATTTATGGATGCTCTCATGAGCATCCCGACTATGGTGAGAGGCTGAATCGAGAGAGCGTTGTCGCTACCAAATCTGGATGCCGTCAATTTTCGACGCCGCCAGCTATGGATGCTGCCATTTCGTTTGCCTTTTAACAACGCAGCTGATTTCGAACATCTTGATTCAGTCCGTCGCAATTGTTTCATGAGGCTTTGTCTTCGACACGCAATACGAATTTGACAGCAATTAAGTATTAACGGCTTTAACAGCTTCTCAAAGCATCATTTAAAGATGACAAGAGTGACGAACGAACGACGACTTCGAGAAAAGTTCCGCAAACGAAAGACAAATGTGTTCAAGAAAGCGAATGAGCTGGCGTGAATGACAGATTCAAAGATATACATAATTATCCAACATAATAATAAATATCATACATACAAATCGACAGAGGAGATCAATTGGCCTCCGTCGGGAGAAGTAGTGAATCACACCGAGTCCGTCTTGGGACACTATTGAACATGATAGGGAAAACACCAAACGAGCGTCAGTTGTCCTGCAGATTTCCAGGCCCCTATTCCGAGAACAATGCGTCAGCCACTTGTGAAGGAAGGTCAGGATGCGAATTATTCCGCTGTTGAACGACAAGCCTTACATGCGGTTCATGCCAAGTCGTATGTGCGAGGAGAGTGGGCACGCATGAGATCTCCTATGCTATTATCACTCGGATATCTCATAGGCTGGTACTGGAGAGTGTGAACGAAGAATGGGCCGCTGGACGCCAGCAGGCGTTGAATTCAGTGGTACAACCGATTGTATGTACTCGTACATCACACCAATCACCGGTTCATTACTACTATAACTACATCACATTATGAAGCTTATATTGAATATTAGAAGACTGTTGTATGGCAAGTTTATTGATCGAAGAGTGGTCTCAAGTGCTTTCAGACGGAGCGACATCAATAATTCCTTTTTCCGCCTTCTCTATTTATGGTTGTGACTAAAACGTTCTTTGCAGCAGAGATCAACCAAAATCAATGAACTCCAGCAGCCTATGCCATATCACTCCAACTGGTCCGGGTGGTTGGCTGACCGATTGCAATTGAGTTTTCTTAATTATGGTTTGAACTGCAATCAAGGCATACTAGACGCGTGCTGTGACCTTCTTGTGCTTGTTCCGACGGCTCTTAAAATAAGCCCTACGGTTTCACCACTTCTCAATGTACATGACCGTCTACCGCCAGCTCCACTTCTAGCCCTACTTGGGCCATCACCACGAGCACGGATGTGTAAGATATGCAAGGCTATACTTCGAAGCACACCCACAGCAGCTCGAATAGATCTGAGTACTGCATATGACAATCTAGTAGCCGCTGTGGCCAATGCAGCTCGAGGACTATGCTGCATTTGCCCAGACGATTTCAGATGTGATTGGAGCAATGGTTGGCCTCGGCTTTCCGACCCGAACAGAGTAAAGGAAAAAAAGAAAGGCTGTATTCTTTACCATCTGTGGGGTGCTATAGGATTTACGCTGAGTAGCGGACTTTGGTCCTTCTTTATCAATGCATGTCCAAATACTGCCATCTTTTCCGATTCCGAACGTGTCGATCATTGGATCAATAGCGCTTTGGATGGCTTGGAGGAATCTATAGAAATTGATGATCTCATGTCTTACGTCATGAGAGTTGTTAGTCCACGAGATAGGAGAGATTTAGATATCGCTGCAAGTTCAGATTCCTGCACTATCTACCCAACTATACTTCGGACTCTGAGCGTACCTTCTCAACAGTCTGTGACATTCTCAGTCGTGGAGGGACAATTTCTGTTTGAACGCCGCTATTATCGTCGTCTTCGCACAGAGCCAACTCGAGCACGACCGAAGGCAAGGACCACATTGCAACAAGATGATATGAGACCATCTTACATTGGAGTATACATGGGTGATCCTTTAATAACGATTCGGGAGAAGTACGACTTCCTGGAACTACTCTGTAGCTTCCAATTTGCCGGAAGCTGGATAAAAGTTGATCTCAAGGCAGTAATCATTGGGTATATTGGGATGAGATGGACTGAGATATGTTCTCACCCGGTGATCAATTGTATGAACGTTTCTAGACACAAGCCTGTCTCCACATCAGTGGCTTCACCTTCTGCCCAAGGACGACTGGGGGTTGCCATGACACGTTGGAGCCCAATAGCTCAGTTTCTCTGTTGCGAGATCCGATACCAAGCTGTGTTGCAAAGGGATTGTTGCCTTGATTGTGCAGCAGAAAACATTCCCGATGATGTCAAGGCTTGTGTTGTTGTCATTGTCGGATGAGGATTTCTATGTACAGAATATCCGACCTTTTAATTGGCTCGGATCTTCGCATTTTTTCGGCCGCTGAAAGGCCAATTCGTTATATATTAACCTAAAAACCGAATTTCATTGTGTCTATTGGTTTTGCAAAGTCTGTTTGTCTGATGTAGGTTCTAGATCATCGTTCATGTCGAACGATTCGTTCTACATTTTAGGAGCCTAGGCTCGAAACCGTCGCCAACCGTGATTAAGCTCTGCATGAATTGACTTGATCTTGAGTAAAAAACATCTTAAAGAAGGAACATTTGTCAGACTAAGGGATAGCTTTTACTTTTCTTAGATTTATAGGTTTTACTTTAGTATAAAAGATGTATTCACGCTATAGCGTAGAACGTTTATCAGTCTTTTTTTTCTCAAAAAATGTCACGAACACGCTAACATATCAACGTAGTCTTAATGAAGTATCGAAAATGATGAAGAAGGTTCAAGACAAGACAAAAAAACTATTGAGCACAAAGCATACAGAAAAAGGCTCATTTCTATTTCTCTCAACACAGACAGACCCCAAGACACTAGAATACTGCACCAAATCGTATCGATTACAATTTACCAAACCCGCAGTCTAAAATATTCCCAGTTTCGCTAAGGAATTCCTCCCAGGCCCACACATCGGCGTACGAAAAAGGCCCCAAAACACGCTCCCTATTCAGCTACCTAACCAAGTATGGGCAGCTTCCCCTGCCCATTATCGATCGAATAGAATACTACAAAAAACGGAAACAGAACAACACATACACAAGCAATATAAACGACACATAAACCGAGCACAAAACGCACTTTCAGCAGCTGAAGAACATCCAAGGGACCAAATACAGACCAACCTCAAATCGATTCACGTTGCCTATGAATAGTGATGGGTAAACAACTGCATATAATATCCACCCTATACCACGCGTACTATAGCCCCTTACGCATAAAACAAGCCTATACCCTTCTGCCAAAGTCGTTCATCCACCACCCGACCTTCCCATTCGTTATATCCCTGGCAACCTAAGCGAAAGTTACATCCCAATTAATTTTAATCAATGACGATTCATACCACCTTTAAAAAAGAAGAGCGTCCAAGTAACCACATAAAGAGCAGCAGCTGCACGTTCCAGTGTTAGCACCACAGATCTCTAAGATGCCTAAATCACTACTGCAGACTACTCCTTGGCATGTTATGCGGACCTGTTAAGGAGAGAGGCGGTTAATTAAGTTACTATGGAAAGTGAGTTATACCCGGCAGATATACCTTCATCAATCATATCCAAACAGGAAAACCTATCAAATATACCTGTGGAGTCTATTACTTATCGGCAAACATGAGATAAAGACTTTCTTTCCAATATAAAAGATTTACATTCGCCCCGCTCTTCTCCCCAAAAATTAAGTACACCTGCATTGCGTATCCAAGCTACCCCATTGCATGACCACTACACTACACTACCAACCGCTTTGATATCTTGGTATCAATCCAAGCTGAACAGAACCTTGTAATAACCCTCAGCGGCATTTTACACTTGGACAAGTCTTCAGCCACCGCTTCCGAAGGCGTTTATGAGATTTAGCTGTGTGGGTGTAAACGTTGGGAAGGCAGTGAGATTTGAGTGTGATGGAATAGGAGAATCGACCCTGTGATGTGAGCGACCCGGGTTTCATTGAAGGGGGACTGTTTCGTCTCTCGAATCACAAGGTTACGCCCAACTAATCTAACTCGCCCTTCAGACATTTGTATAGCAATGAGAGGCAGAAATCATGCCATGTTAGAAATTAACTCGCGAAGTTCTGCGCGAAAGATTCTACTGGCGTTCCAAGCACCCCTTACAATTAAGCCTCTACCTCTCAATCCCCGCCAAAAGAACAACACCTCCTTCTCATTCTCTTCCCTGCCCCCACCTCCTCCGATCATAAATCTCCGGTCCCAAATAACTCGTAACCCTCAAGCCCCCCTCATCCACCTGACAAGCCACATATGTATGCAGCCCTAACCCCTCTCCCAACTTCCGATGCGCACTCATACCCTCCAGCACATTCAAATAACCCCCAACCCACTGGCCCCTACCCCGCTCGCCCATAAAAGTCGCCAGCCCCAACGCAACACTCCTGTCATCCTTGCCGTAATGCTTCGCCGGCAGGGATAACTTCGGCGTCAGCAGCGCATCTCCCGCGCGCGCGAAAAAACAAAAGAACATTCCGGCCGTCGAGTGGCGGCAGGGCGGGAGCTCCTGCGCTGCTTGGAAGGAATCGGGCAGCCCGAAGACGAGGCGGTAGATGGCTTGCAGGTCTGTCCAGGTGACACTAGAGATGGGTATGAGTCCGTCCAGGGAGAGGATGGCGCGGATGGCGTCGAAGGATGTTTGCGAGGAGCGGAAGTAGACTTTGATGCGTGATTTGGAGGGGTCGATGCAGTCTACGGAGATCATTTCGAGCTCGAGCTGCGCGCCGAGCGGGGAGGTGGTGAGGTAGGTGAAGAGGAGCTGGAGCGCGGGGAATGGGGTGATGGTTTGAGTGAGTTGGTGCATGGATTGCTGGAAGGTTTCGATTCGAGATTGGCCTGTTTGAAGAGCGCGTAGCATGGGCATGAAGTAGACCTTGACGAGCATTTCGGAGCCGCCGAGTTCGCACGCGATGAAGAGGGATGAGCGGTGGCTGTTCGGCTCGGCGATGGTGTTGATTCTTTTGGTGGTTTCGGCGTCGTTGGTCGTGACTAGGAGGGTATTCCAGAAGTGATGGAATAGTTGTAAGTCAATCCCTGGCAAGGTCGAACGGAGATGATTGATGAGCTCCATTGACATATTTTTGTTGAAGGGATCAGCAGAGGTGCCTGACTCGGGTCCAATAGCTTCAATTGCGAAGCGGATCTTGGGAGATTTGTTTAAACCTGCCCAGCTCCAGCTATACTCAATGGGCGAGAGGTCGTCCGTTGTATAACTTTCAAATCCCTGTGATTTACCATACGTGGTAGGACGACTCCCTAGTCGTGAAATAATGAAATAGTAATAAAAGATCAAATTGTTGTACTGTGCGTGTTGATCGTAGCCTGCCTGATGAAGCATGTTCGCGACGGTTGTACCTGTCGTGTACCACCAAAAAGCCGAGTCTCTCTCAAGTGGAGGAAGTCTTGTTGTAAGTACTCGCCAGGCCTCAGTCGAAGACATTGATGTCTGTGGGAGAGGGATCTCCTGACCCTGAGTCTCGTTTTCTTTGCACTAAAACCAATTAGTTCGACTGTTACGTTTGGATTTGGACAGAGAAGCTGACTACCTGCAAAGGCATTGTGTTTACAGTTGTCTTTTCAACCTGCGGAGTAAGAGCCATAGCGTAGGACTCGGACTGTACAGAGTTAGTAAAACAAACATAAGTTATTTGATGCAAGAGAATACCATCTTGAACTCTAGATAGTTTTGCTAAACTATAAAGAGGAACATAGGGTTTTTTATATATTTTATCATGAATAGATGCCTGCCTTTCATGCGGTACAGCAGATATCGGCCGTCTCTTCTGAAAAAACCTGGGACAATCGCATAATTCTGCCAAAGATGGCTCGAGGTAGTTGATCTGATGTCTCCTCCGTAATCTATCCACTGCCGCACTACTAGAAATAGATACTCAAAAAGCAATGACCAGAATGGGTATACTGAGAGAATCATCCTGGGATATTTCTTGATTGATGTAATGCGATTGGATATTATGACAACGCCGTTCCCAAGCATATGCATCAGTAATCCTTCCTCGAAAATCTGCAACCATGTACTGATTATGGTTACCATCGCCAATTTTGTAAATGTAACTTCATAGCCTGACTGTTGTGTGTGGATCACGGTGGAGACAAAGGAATCTTGATGCATATGCTTGAGAACGGCGTAGTTATAATATTTAACAAATGGACAGACGATCATCAGTCTTGCTTTGAATAGCTTTGCCATAAGCCAGACATGCAGCAGCTCAGGTAGTCAATGACTCTAAATGACTTAATACTTGCATGCATGATGTGCAGCGAGCTAGATCTTCTCCACAGGCAAGGATTTCAGCGAAGTATTTACCCTCCTGCTGCACTAGAATTTTGTGAGAGGTGGTGAGCGAATGGGTGTTCTTCAAGAGCGGCATGGATGCGGGTGAGTGATTCTTGGGAGTAGAATATGTTGTTACGGATTTAGTGGTGCACATTTGAAATTTGGCTCTTCTGGTGAAGGGGCTAGAATTAGGTCCTCGTCACGGAGATCAAGCTCGAGGTTGATGAGTGGAATCAGGGCGGGGTTGGAGTACAAGTCAGAGTATTTCTTCTCATGACTTCAGTCCTTGTTCTCGGATAGAATGTTGAAAATTGAAGATACATTTTAGGGAGATTCTTTTGGTGAAAGGGCCTTGATTGGTGAAAGAATCTTGGGCGACTCGGTAGATGAGGGAGAGCGTGTCAGGTACTCTTCTCCGATAGGCGAAAAGCATTGGAGGACTCAGGTAGGTCAATGTTAGTGTGTAGCAGGGTAAAGCAGCTGGAAACGCTACACTGGGAATAGGTGAGAACCAAAGTAGTATAGCTGGCTGGTATATATTGTCACACGCATTGAGGTGTCCTATCGTGCCGATGCATGAACCGTTACCAGCGTTGGGACCAGGGTAGTTCGAATGCAGATCAACGCCGCATGTACCAGGTGCGTCCAACTCGCCCAATATCAACGCTCTAGCTCTTTCTACTCCCCTTGCCCCCTTCTTTCGGGTCCACCAATCGGCATCAACGGCAGGGTTCACACTGCAATTACGGGACAGTTGCAAACAAAGGGTATCAAGTGAGATGCAGTCGAGACACGTTTTCTCAGAGGTCTAATTCTTAAAGTTACAACAGGATTGTTCCGAGATAAGCGTGGCGAGTAAAGTCGACAGGCCGTAAAACACATCACATGCTTGTGGTGGGTATCAGAAAAGAATGGCTAGGTCTAGTAGGCGACTACTAGGGAGCGAATAAAACCGTTTCTTCTACAATAAACGTGTTTAAAACTCACTAGCGGTTTATTCATGTATGTTTATTGGTTTTATATTATATAAGCAAGCTAAACCCAGCTGGTTTAGCTCGGGGGATTTTATCTCGCTGTCACCATTGCTCCATACGGGTATGAAGTAGATCTATCTTCCTACCACCAGCCATGCCTCCTCAACGCGGTGGCAAACCTCGCAATCAGGCTGTTACTGATGCCTTTCAGAGCATAATCCTACCAAACCGAATCGTTCCTGCAGTGAAGTGCTTATACTGTCACCGTCAAATGGCGTCCGAAACTACTCGTCAGCAGACTCATCTGAATCAATGTACTATTTACATCAACAGACCGTGCTGAAGGATTTTTTGAATAGCATCGTCGACGGTGAGGTGACAATGAAGCACCCAAATAATTGATGCTATTTATATATACCCCTGTGTTTAAAACATGCTTCAATAAACATGTTTAAAACACGTTTTTGACTAACCTAATTTGGTTAGGCAATAAACATGTTTAATACATTTCGCACCCTAGCGACTACGCAATGACTTTCGCTTGTTACATACGCTAGTCTGTATTCTTATATAACCCTGAGTTGAGTATGATTGGACGTTTCATCGCTAGATTTTGCTCTATATTGAAAAGAATGCAGCACGCCTTTCATGCAGCCCTGCGCATCGCTTCGATAACCCCATCACCAATACTAGGAGGTTGCCAAAACTTGGTAACCACGAGTCCCGCCGCTTCCAACAGCTTTTGGAATTGTTTTTCCGACCTCTCGGTGCTGGAGAAATCTGCCATCATATGTATGTCCACGCTCGCTCGAAACATGTCACAGTCGGTAGGAGGGATAAGGAATTCGTTAAGAATAAGCTTTGAATACCCAGGTGTCATTGCTTCAACCACGTTCTTCAGGATTTCCAAGACTTTGTCGTCCGGCCAGTCGTGAATGATGTAATGAAAAAAGTAGACTTTTGCACCTAGGGGTTGTCAGAGATCTTTCTGAAAACTGCCTGGGAGAATGTTTGTCTTACCTTTGACAGGCTGTGGTGTAAAGAAGTCATATGGCATGATCTCTATGCCCTCACTCAAGCTGACGCTGGAAAGTGTATGGGGAAGGTCTTGAAGGACTAGAGAACCAACATATGGGAATTTCTTCTTGAAATACTCCAAATCGTGACCAAGTCCACCGCCGACATCTACCATAAAGACATCGCCTTCCTTTGTGTTATGCAGGTACTCATCAATAATGCGCTCTTGCACCGGGAAATACTCTACCCAATGAGGCTTAGAATTTCGATTCAAGGTCATAAAGGCATCAAAATCTTTGAATTTCTTTCCATCTTGTACCAAATACTCAAAGTAGTTGAGCTTCGTTCCAAATGCCATTTGGAAAGGGGTGTCGGTGGAATCGGTGGGATTGTTGTAGCCATTGGTCTGGAAGTATTTGTGTGTCTGAGCAAGAACTTGGTAGTCGTGGTCGTAGGTATGTTTGACACCGGACTCGAGCGCGGGCATTATCATCGCCTTCGTAAGCGGAGTAGGAATGTAATTTTCTTCAGATGCTTCTCCAACAAAGCCGCTCGCATTTAACACACGCATGATACGAATCAGAAGTTTATGGTCTACTCCGGAAGCAGTTGCAAGTTGAGCAGCTGACGTCGGATGCTCGCCTGCTTCCATCAAGATATGGAAGAGACGCGTATCAATCGCCAGCCTCGTACAAAGACGTACCGATCCCTAATGTGTCAAGCTCAGAGTCAGCAAAGAACTCACTAGGTACCATGTTTATACATTGAACTAAGCGTCTTACCGAAAATGCATGCTGGAGTATAACTTCTGCTGGAGTTTCCAGCGCAATGACTAATTTTTTAGCTGCCTCCAGAGCCTGTGTTCGGGCTGAATCTTTCTTGAGAGAATCTGCGTCAAGATCGCCAAGATTATCGCCAATTCTTTGCAAGAGATGTGTTATTGATGTAGCTTGTTCGGAAGGCATATGGTCGTCTTATTATAACGGTCGATATGTAAACAAAGAATTGGGGAGATCACACGGAATAAGGGTTCGTTGCTCTCCCTAAAACACTTGAAGCTGTAGGTATTAAGAGAAATCCCTACAGGAAAGTTCAGACACAGAGCGTCAGTTACCTGTACGTTTAGCAACTTGTCCGTTGCTCTCCTGCACTAGCTTGAGAAGTGATGCTTGAAGCTAGGTGCAGGCAGCCCTGTTCGAGGTACAATGACTTCCCGTTTTCGCGAGGCTGTGCCACAACCAGACATAGAAGAATTTTGTCGCTCATTCGGTCTTTCTGCATTCGTAAACCCTGTCGTCTTCTAGCCTCATCCGAAGACACGCCGCACTGGCGCTTGGTTTCATGCCATGCACAGAAGTATCCTTAACTTTCCCACAAGGGAGCAGTGTTATCTGCGGGCGCGCAACCTTCAACAGCTGCGCCATGTACATATCCAGTCGTTATTGGCAGAAGTGTACCCTTGTAGCCATCCACACCAGCACATTCCTCCTACTCGGGAGATCCTCCCCAGTATATGTCGTGATATGGCAAAGGCCCATCCGGCGCTAGTGGATGGGTATTTACCCTTCGCCCACTTCTTCCTTCATCCGTATGCTCTACCTACTATATAGTTCAGTCAATATATCTACATGCCTATCTGCCCTCGTGTCCTCGTATACCAAGAGTTGGTTAATGATAACGCTGATTGGTTGATGACAAAAAATGCCACTATAGATTCTTCTAAATATTCTGAACGCCAGTCTCGCCACCTTAACCAGTGAGTGATTCTTTTCATTTTCAGAGCAACATCAGAAAAACGATGGCGTCCCCCACGCCTCATGATGATGGCAGTAAGGCTGCTCTTATCAACGGGGTTGGCTGGTTTGGTGCTTCTATTACCTTAATTTTCGTAGCGACAAGGCTCTATGCTCGTGCTAGATTGGTTCACGCGGTTGGATGGGATGACTATATTATGGTTGCTGCTCTGGTACGTTCTTTTCCAGTTTACTATTTACGCTTTACGATTTATAATTCGAAGGGAATTTTCTGAAGCATAAAGTAGGTTCTGGACTTGATAGGAATATCATTACTCAGCGTTGCGGTGGACTATGGGTTTGGAAGACATGCAGCCAGCCTGTCACTACCTGATCTTATCCACGCATTGAAGTTCGCGTGGATTTCTCAGATTCCGCTTGTTCTTTCGAAATCAACTTCCCGTATTTCTATCGGCATTCTTCTTCTGCGCCTGTTCTCGGTCCATAAATGGCTCAAATGGTTCGTTATTATCACACTGATATTAAACACGTCCATTTGCATCGTCGCCCTTGTAATGGTGTTTGTGCAAACTACACCCGTGGCGGCCTTATGGGATCCCCAATTGGCTCCAACAGCAAAGTCCTGGAATCCTGTAATCCAGCGGAATTCTGCGGTTGCTAGTTCTGGTAAGTCGCCCTTATCAACTCTTGACAGTATTACAGCAGTCCATAATAACGGTGATAGCTATGACCGCATTCATTGACCTCACGTTCACACTTTTCCCTGTGCTCATCGTCTGGAAACTAAAGCTCAAGCTCAAATTGAAAGTTGCTCTCGCATCTCTTTTGAGTCTAGGGTTATTGTAAGACGTCCCTGTCATTGCTAGATCTTGATTAAGCTGTATTAGTGCCATGGCAGCCTGTATTGTTAGCACCGTGGTGCTTATGGGCCTTTCAGCGCGGTCCGATTTTACATGTGAGCCTTACACCTTATCGCACTCATGAAGAGATGTTGACTCGTATTTAACTGTAGGGGAAGCTCCAGTAATGTACCTTTGGATTGTGTAAGTGTCCATTTAGAACCCCTTTGAAATATCGAAGCTAAAATGCACACTCCTTCTCAACAGATCTGAGAATCATCTTGTTATCATTCTGGGCTGCTTACCCTCTTTAAAGCCGCTATATATCAAATACATCAGCACATCTAGGAGAAACATCCACCCTGTCGGAAATGGAACAAGACCCAAAAACCAGGGATATCAGACCTACCTCAACGACTCATCGAAGTATCCCATAACAGATATCGAATTGAAGAACTCATATCCAGGTAGGACCGGCAAAATTAGCTCAAACTGCGACGCCGTTCACCCAAAACAATATTCTTGAGGAGTATCGGATCGTGAAGGTTGGTAGAATTAGGGCGTTCTTCTGTCTATCTGTTCCTGCTTTGAATCCCTCTCTAGGCCAGCGACATCATGAAGATAGGCCAAAAACAATTTTAAAGGCTCTTAACATAAGAGCTTAAATTGCCATTTAGCAGCCGAAGACTCCTCTGTCTGTTTGTGCTTTCAGCTAGCCCTACCATGTATTGAAGGCAAGCCGATTCCAGAACGAGTACCACTAAATTACAACCTGAACAAATTTCCATTGGCAATGTCTGTTCCACCAGAGTAATTCATCAGAGATGTTGATTAACAGTGATGCAATTACCGAAAGAGTCCCATTTTCTATGCCAACATGCTAGGCACGCTCTTCAACCACGCCTGGAGAATGGCTTGTAAATCCAATCGCGCATATTTGGAAACCGATTTATGTACCAGAAATGAAAAGAAGAAAATGGATACATAGCGATGTTCCATTTATTCTTTTTGTCCGAATAATAATTCCCACAATTGCCGGCCCACACGCGCTTTGTCAGTGCCGCCTGGGTGTTGCGGACCCAGTTCATCTCTGCCTCAAATTTGACCTCAATAATGTCCGCCTCTTGAGATATGAGAAGGGGCTTGATGAGTTTGAGGACCATGTCAACGGTACATTCAATACTAAACAGAGCGCTAGTGTGACCTGATCCCGCGTTTGGTCCGTATATCATGAAGAAGTTTGGAAAATCAGCCAGAGCGGTGGATTGATAAGCTTCGATGCCCCCGAATTGAGTCCAATGTTCTTGCTGCGTCATCCCGTTGCGGCCTCGAATCGGGAGGTGAAAGTGAAGCGGACTGAATCCGTTAGCGACTACAAGAATGTCACAGGGATAACGGCTGCCGCTCTTTGTGACGACCTCCTTGGCCTCAATGGATGTAATGGGGTCTTTCGTGAGGTGAATGTTTGGTTTTTTGAGCGCGGGTACGTAGCTCTCGTCAAAAATACGGCGTTTACAGCCAACATCATATTCTGGCATGACAAGAGACCAGAATCTTTGAGGAGCGTTATCTTCGATGTATGTGCGTGAAACTTGACGAGCGATAGCTCGAAGACGGGATCCTCGGGAATTCAGATAAAAGTGGCGAAACCTCGATTCGTACACCAGGAATATGATGAGTCGAAATAGTGAAAAAGTCGCCGGTAAGTAGCGGAAGACAAACTTCAGCACCGCAGGAATGCGCGGGTTTTTTTGCGGGAAATAGTATTGAGGCGTGCGGATAAACTGGTTCAAAATTTGTACCTCGTCAATGATAGCAGGTACGATTTGAGTCGCAGAGCCTTTCAATTAGCTGTGTTGGAGCAAATGATAGCATTGGGCTTACAGCCATTTCCAATAACAGCGACTCTTTTGTCTTTGAGGACCACACTGTGATCCCACCTTGCACTGTGAAGGATTTGTCCTTCAAAGTTCTGCTCACCCTCGATACCAAGCTTATTAGGCATGACAAGACCTCCAACGCTTGAGATTAAAACTTGACATTCTTGGATAAACACTTCTCCGGTCTTTCGATTGGAGAATTGGCATCTCCATGTTTCTGTTTCTTCTTTCCAGTCTGCTCCATCCCAAGAAGTGTTGAGGCATATGTGTTTGTCCAAATCGAACTTTTTAGCTACATCCTTGATATACCGAAGGACTTCGGATTGATCTGGAAACAGCTTTGAAAAGTTTGGATTCGGGGCAAAGGAGAGGGAGTAAAAGATGCATGGAACATCGACACCACAGCCAGGATCTAACGGATTATGTTAGGCAAACTAATCAATGGTCCGAGAATATTTAAGGGAACTTGGGTTGGGAACGAACATTGATTCGCGAACCAGGCACCACCGATATCTTCTTGACGATCATATATTACGAATTCATCAAATCGAAGCTTAGACTTCAACTGACAGCCAAAAGTGATGCCCGAGAAACCAGCGCCTATGACAATAACTTTTCGAAATGGCAGTTCAATCACAGCCATTGCGCGTTTCAAACCTCAAGAATAGAGATACAGAATGGCAATTGAGAAAACCCAGGCTCCAAGGTAAAGATGAGATTTTAATATTCTTGGAATTGCCTCGTATGGGATTGATCGAACTAACCATACGAGGTACTAACCGCCTTGCTAAGATTTTGATAGCGAGCCCTCGGAATTGCTGTGTCTCTCATTGCAAAGTAACCACAAGCGTGAAAGTAGCACCGAGGAAAAGGTGGATGTTGCATTGTCCGGCATGTGTTTGAGATCCTTGGTATTACTTCAGCTCTTGATGTGGGTTTGTATGCACGGCGTGAGAACGTACGCCAGTGAACGTATTGGATATTCCAGGACTACTGCGGCATCTTGATCTTCTGATGTAACGTAACCCCTTGTCCTACACCTGCCAACTGCAGAAGTGAGCCGCAGTAGAGTATGCAAAGGTGCTAGTAACGGCACGAACAAATTAATGCTGGTAAATGCTTATATTCCTTGCTATCTTTTCCGCCGCCCAGTCTGCACCAGCGTGGAAGCATACGCGCGGCTTGGTAAAGTCTCTCGAAAGCCACAAGAGGAAACCAAATCGGCAAGCGGAGCTATTCTAGCCTAGCCGCTATCTAATTAGATAGCAATGTGGCCACAATGCCCGACTCACCCATCTCTTGACCCAAACACCAAGAATGATCCGCCCGTCAATATTGGTTGATGGATCGGCCAATTTGGCCAAAGTGCTAGCTATATCGTTGGGTGGGCCAGAAGACAACGTTAGATACAACCCGCCATGTCGCACACATGCAGGGCTCACGATTGCAAAATTAATGCAACCAAGCGAAGCAGTCAACGAGGCGGCCGACCTATCCCCAGTTTCTGACTGCAGTCTTTGCTGGCAGAGACGGCCGACCCGCCCTTTTCCCTCCTTCCCTGCTTCATCATTGCACATTGCTTGGAGATTTCATTTTCTCCACCCATACGAAGTCCCGATTTGCACCGTGCCTTTGTCTCAACACACATGACCCCAGGACCATCCTTTTACATTTGTCACATCTGCATACTGTGCCAATTGCGAACATGAAGGCGATGATTGCGTGCATAGATCGAGAATTTGGAAGAGCGACACGGTTCCATGAATTCAGTAACCCTGGTAATCTCACGACGGACTCTAGCCGAGTTGTGACTATTGGGCGACTTAACTTTCGAAGATCATTCTACTCTTTGAGAATGCAAGTCTATTTCACTATTCTTTCTTTACAGCCCATTGATGTAATTATCTTTGTTTCTGAATCTTTGAAGTAACAATATTTTATGAACTGTCAAGAATGACATAGTAACAGATACTTTATAATGTTTTCTACTGCTTCTTTGACTGGTTACGATTTCATGTTCTGTTGCTTGCCGTGGATTCTGCCTTGCATTGCAATATCACTATATGTGTGCAGTACTATCTTAAAAGATATTCTGAGGCCAGTTCACCATCAAAGGCCGCCCACAGGAAAACAATGGAATCTGCCACCGGGGCCTTCCCCAAGTCCCATAGTCGGCAATCTCTTCCAAATACTCAAAGCTCGTCGTAACAATAAGCTCCAAGCATATGTGAGAGGAACGTCGATAATCGTATTAAATGCTAGCTGACTGGTTACTAGCTTTCTTCTCTCTCAGGGTACGGGGAGATGGTGACTCTGCAAATGGGATCGAAGACTTGGGTTCTTCTCAACAGCGAGCGTGTTGTCACAGAAATAATCGCTAAACGAGGAGCGATCACACACGAACGTCCCTATTTTCCAATTGCCGGCGGGCTTGTCAGCCAGGATAGACGTACTGTTTTGCGCCAGACAGCAGATTGGACTGAAGATAGGCGAGTAATGCATCAACTTTTGAACGGCTCCGCACTGAAGATCTATGGAGAGTGGCAAGAAATTGAGAGCCTTCAGCTCTTGGCAGCATACGTTCACCGACCGTGCAAATGGTACAAACATCATAACTGGTATTCCAATTCCGTTGTTCATCGGATTGTACTTGGCAAGCGACTGCAAAAATCCTCATCGGAGCTCGCCGCCTTTGAACTCGCCACTCGTCAATTTATTAACAGCATCAATGGTAGTGCCGTCGATTTCTTTCCTCATCTCGCCAAGTTGCCAAAAGTCTTTCAGTTCTGGCGCCGCTACTGGGAGAAACAAGGACAATCTCATCACGACATTTATCGGACTTGGTGGGCCCCCGTTAAGCAAGCTATTGCAAATGGTACCGCGCCTCCTTCGTTTGTCCGCGACGTCCTCTTACACGGTGACACAAAATACACCGGTGATGACGCCGAAGCCATGTGGCTCGCCATGGGCATAATCGCAGCCGGTAGCGACAACCCTCGGATGACGTTAAACACGTTCGTCATGTCCACTCTCTGCCACCCGCACATCCTGCGAAAAGCCCGTCAAGAGATCGACAGGATCTGCAGCAACAGCCACACCGCCTTGCGTCTCCCTCGTATCGATGACATGCCATGCTTGCCCTACATTAGTGCCTTGATTAAAGAGCTTCTCCGCTGGCGCCCCGTTGTACCCCTCATCCCCCAGCATCAACTTACGCAGGATTTAGAATTCGAAGGATACCATTTCCCGCGTGGTACAGATTTTGTCATCAATTCGATCGCCGTGTGCGCAGAAGTCGAGGAGCCCGGAGGTTTTCGGCCAGAAAGGTGGCTAGATGGGCATGAAAACGAGGGCAATATCACGCATGGCTTGTGGCAGTTTGGAGGCGGGAGGCGCATCTGCGTGGGGTACAAAGTCGCGCATCAGGCATTGTTTGTCGCGATTGCGAGGCTTTGTTATTGTTTTGACTTCGAGGCGGTGAGGGTTCTTTCATCTCTATCTACCTTCTTTAACGTCCAGTGCTAGATCCCTTGGATCCGACAGTCTACATACTGAAATATCATATTTGAATCGTTTAGGGGGGTCCATACGACAGCCAAGATCTTCGGTACGATGCTGTGGATGAGCCATTCCCCGTTATAGTCACGGTGAGGAGTAAGGAGCATGAACAATTGATCATCAGAGAGGCGGAAGCTCTGGGATTTTTGGAATCGGTAAAAGCTGGGTCTTGGGGCTGATGGAAATAGTTAGGGTCCTTCACCTTATCAGTTACATGCTGTTAGGCTACCAGGACAGTCTACAAGGTACAGGAGCCTAGTTTCATGCCCGATATGTAATCGTTCTGGGTGTATACCTGATGGGTACCGGGCACCTTCGCGCCCCCTTAAACGATATATGAATGAATGAAGTCGGCGAGGATGGGGTACATAGCCCAGGATCTTGGGTTGATACTGATATAATTACGAGTCTTCTATAATACGAGAGACAAGTTTTTAATCCCAGCAGATGCTATCCTCTACCGCCTGTTCGGCAGGAGCCGCAATAATCGAACGATAACCTAGAGCTGTCCGAAAAAGGCTGCCGTGATCGCTGATATTCGACTATCTCTCAATGTGCGGCTATCGACACTCTACACGGAAGTCCATCACTGGGATGCGCAGATCCTGACAGATTCTGGTACGCTTTATCCCCGTTCACGGTCTTAGGACCTCTCCTTGGTTTGAACGTATCCCGCTCATCGTACAAGCTCTTGATCTCAAACTCTCGCACGGTCATAGCTAGGACAATCTTTAGCTCTAGCATCGCTAGTTCCTGCCATATACAATTGCGTGGCCCAAACTCAAACGCTCGCCAGGCCCCTTTGATGGGATATAAGGTGTCTCCACTTTGAGCAAGCCAGCGTTCAGGACGGAATGCGTGCGATTCAGGCCAGTAAGAGGGTTCACAGTGAATAGCTTCTTGAATTGACCAGACTAGACGGTTTTCATCTGGCATGTAGCAAAGTCTTGTAGGTCGCGTCTATAGTATGGAACAGTTACTCTTGCGTTTATTGGGACAAGTAGTTGTGTAAGGCCAGGTCTATGATTGTTTTGGTTCGGTCTTCTTTTGCCATTTCGTTTTTCCCGCGGTGACTCTCGAAGCGACTGTCCAATTCGCACGAAATGTACCACACCATACGACGAGAATTCCACCAGTGCATAAGAGAATGTAATGGATGATAGCTTTTTAATTAATTGGATGATGTCCCGACTTAAATTAGTAGTCGCCTCATCCATAGGGAAAACATTTCCCTTTCTAGCGAGCACTCGTAAATTTCACATAATGTCAGAGTATCCTGCGTAATATCTGGAATTAAAGTCACTAGATGCCCGCTACAACGTACTGAAGCCAAGGTTGAATATGGTTCTTCATATTTTCCATTCCTAGCCTCCCATGATCAATAGATCATTTCTGCCAGTCATGGAATATACATACTCTATCAATCTGCGAAATTTAGGAAGATGTTGTGTCCGAGTGACCTGAGAAGCCGAATCCGGTGATGCAAGGACAAGAATTGGTGAACCAAAAGGCCAGATATCGATATATAATAACGGACCCAAACCAGGCATTGCGAGTCGAGTCTGTGGCGGAAGGACATGGTCATGTACGTCACCCGTGAGTCTAGATATGATTCCACCAACTGTGATCAAACGCCCAAACACCGGGTGGTGAGAGGGCATCGGCTGTGCGAGATTTTAGATACCTTGTCGCAATACATTTACAAGTATGGAGAAGAAATACTCTTAAAGACTTACCAGACCTTGTTTTTGCATCAGCTGGAATTCATGACGTACACTGTAGAGTCTGGGGAGAAATGCTGCGATGGCACCAAAAAGCAGCACTAGGCCAGACTGAAGGGCAAAGCGCCAATCCAAAGCATAGCCTTGAAGAACATGCTTGATAGAGGCAATAGATTACTCAGAGTATCGGGCTTTGGACGAGCAATCCCGATGGCTTGTATGAGTTTCAATGCTTTAGCTGCTTCTACTCAGTTTGCACACTTCTTTCCAGCCCATCAATCAACCACAGAGCCTGCATAATGACGAACAAATCCCAGGTCTTGAGGACATAACCAACTTAGGCGTAATGTTTGCATTCAAACGCAGAATAGACTGGCCGCGTCGGGCCGGGTCATCGAGGATTTTGGGATCGAGTATTCGAGCCGGGTCAGAATGTTGGTATCGAGTACCCGGGCCGGGTCAGAAAGTAGGTATGAAAACCCGGCCCGGCGGTCAGTCTATGCTCGACGGTAAGTTTCACAAAGATGTTCACATCATGCAGAGCCATAACGTCAACGAGGTACAATCCTCAGCTTCACCCAGTTTCTCGACACCTCTTTCTCTGCATACAGCCCTCCTAACGGCCATATCTCGCGCTTAGGATCTCACCTTCGTCCCTCCGTCCGCTCAGACAACCAGCGGCTACGACACCTTCGTTTCCGCCTTACTCAACAGCAAGGATATCGAGCAATTGATGCAGACCGTCTACCCGCCCATATTCGACTGCAGCTACGGCAACAACAACAACAACAACAACAACAACAACAACAACAACAACAGCAACAGCATCCAGCGCGCCGCCATGACCGTCGGCGACTGGGAATTCGTCTGCGCCAACACCGCCCTTACCCGCGCCGTCGACAACTGCAACTACAACTACATCTTCGCGGTCCCGCCCGCCATCCATACGGGGGATCTGAACTCGACTTTTTGCACGGGACCGACGCAGCCTCAGAACCCGGACGCCAAGGCGGCGGTCGATCTGCAGCGCTGGGTGAGCTCGTTTGCAGTCGAAGGACGACCGGCGACGGAGGGCACGGAGGTGTTTGGAGAGTATGGGAGGGATGGAATGGTGCAGACTTTGGCGCTGGCGGGGGTGGCGAGGGAGGCTGATCCGGTTGTGGCGAGGAGGTGCGACTTTTGGTTCGGGGAGACTTGTAAGTGATCGGCCCGTGTTACGCTGGTGGGGTGGGGTGGGGCGAGGAAATGGGGTCTGTTTCGCCTGTTGTTTTCCAGGTGGCAAATCTATACTATTGACTGTGTACAAGAAGATGGGTTAATAAGGGATAGCAGTTGAGTCGAAGCAGGCATACATGGGGGTTAGATATGGAGAGAATTTTCCTACCTACAGCACTACCAGTATGACTCCCGTAACTCCCTTTCAGCCTCCCCAATTCACGCTCCTTACACACGTCAATCAGGTTCGTAACGCGCGCGGAGGAGTGGTCACAACCAACAGTGCTTCAAAGAGTGTTTCACACAGTGCTCAGACAGTGTTTCAAGTAGAAATATAAAAACAGGGGTTCATGTGCGCATCAGAAATTGCTTCATGTACTGTATGCTCGCTGGCTAAGCGTCGAGGTCACTTCGTAGTTGGAATGGGAAATTCGGCTCCAAATAATGCTTCGTAGCTAAGCATTCAATATGCTCGCGACCAAACACCCTACCTCCTACATTTCTTACTTAAGCGTTCACGCATTTCCGGAATGATGAGACCCAGCAGAAATCATAACTAGGATGCGTTTTCTAGACTTGCGAAATGATGTATTGGTGATGAACGTGGAGGTAATGATGAGAGGGATCTTCCGTTGGGTTATGGCACTGGTAAGACGATGTGAGGGATATGAATGGGATGGACGATGTCATATTGGAAGTTCGAGTAAAAAGTATGCCGGGATCATGGTAGCATCTGTGCCGGACAGAGCGGTTCGTTTCGCTGTCTTCGGCCACTTCTAAATATACCATCGTGAATCATGCTGTCTAGCTTGTTGTAAGCGTGCAGCTGCATAAGGAATGGAGATTGTAAACGGTCATGGCCTGGCGCAGAGGTCGTATCCGGAACGAGTCTGTCGTCTGGAATCCGATAATCATCAAGGCACGATAGAACGCCCGACTTCACCATACCGAGACCGTTCCATCCCCTTTGCCATCAGTCGATTCATTGGCCCAGTATTCTCCACTGATGCCTCCAATATCGCCAAATCCGAGTCGAAGAGGGATTGCTGCGCCTTCCTCTACACACAACTCGTCAGCATATCGCTGGCCCAGGGAAACAGTCACCTATGGGCATTGGCTCGGAGAACCCGTCCCCAATGCACAAAACTTAGAGTACATAGCGTAACCTGGCCTTACCGACGGTTTTTGGCGGCTGTCCAGCCTGGGTACCTAGCTCAGTGTCTACCCATCCCGGACAGCAACAATTGATAAGGACCTCAGGATTGTCACGGGCCAAGATCATGGTCATGTCATTTTCGGCCGCTTTGCTAACGTGATACGTCATTTTAGGCCACCCATCATGGCGGTGCTGGCCTTGTGCGGCAGCTTCCTATAGCAAAGAGTAAAAGTTAACATGCCACTCATCTGCTGATCCTGGGTGCAAGCTCAGGCGCGCAACTCAACAAATGTCAATGCAAATTGTATTTACTGCACGGCTAGAAATTCGAAAATCCAAAGATATGATTGACAAACCTCATACTCCTGAACAAGTGTTTCTATGTCTTGGAGAGTCTTGTTACGGTTGCGGAAACGGTCTTGTATGTTTTGGCTGTAATTATTCAGGCTGCTGTTAGCTGATGAGACGTTGACGATACGGCCATTCTTTCGCATAATGGGTAGAAAGGTCTGACACATCTAGCTAGTTGTGAGCCATTCGTTGCAAAATATATGTGGAACCAACGATTAGGAGTACCGCGAGCGTGCCCCGATAGTTTACATCTAGTGTCTCTTTTCGTTGCGCAGCTGTAATTTTCTCCTTGTAATAGTATACGCCGGCGTTGTTGATCAGAACGTCACAACCACCGTAATCTCTCTTGACCGCGATGGCTAGAGCATTGATGCTGTATCTATCGGTGAGGGACAGTTTGTCGTACTTGAGCTTAACGGCACCGAATGTGGGTTCGATGCCAAGATCTGCTCCACTGCGAGAAACAGCATATAGCACCAGCGGTTCTGAGGACTGTTTGGCGAGGGTCTGGCAGATGGCCAATCCAATGCCGCGATTCTGAACTTCTGTTAGCGAGGCTGCGGGGACACATGGAAGAGCTGCTCACTGCCCCTGTCACAATTGCAATTGTAGCGTTACTCATTGTTGCGAGCAGTGACTCAAGCAAGATGGTGAAGACAAGACAAATTTCTGTAAAGGTTTAGTTCTTTAGAGAGCCTATCGTTTGCCTCAGGACATCTTTCCGTAGCTAAGCCCCTTCGGGTTACCCTTTTCCCCTAAGCCCCTAAGCCCCTTTGGGTTAGCGACCCTCTGGATGACTTCGCAGCCTAAGGTAAGGTACCGCTACCGTACTTGGTAGTAAGCAAGATAGCTAACCCAAAGGGGATTAGCTGCCGCGGCTTATCCAGAAGGGTCTAGTGTAGCTACCCTGAAGGGATTTAGTTGCATTTTACACGTCTGAGCCTCTTGAATTTTGAGGCTCTGAGGTCCTGAGGCAACATATCGTTTAGTACTGCGGGCCGAGGCACACTTATCTCCGAGATGCGAAGTCTCATCAGCGCTCTGAGGAACTGATATGTATTTCAAGCATTCGTTCGAGGTCATAGGAGTTGTCATGCACAACGACGTGGAAGAAGATATAGTCTAGGCTTGCAAAGAAGCAAAGATTGCCTCCAAGATTAGAGATGACGATACATCATAGAGGTTTAGATGGAAAGATTAGACTGCCGCTGTGTTGGATAAACACCAATGAAAGAGAAGAGAAGTTCGAATCTGCATCGACTGTCTCCATGTTCAATAGCAGTGATGAGCAGCTCAACTTGTACGTGAAACTTGAGGGGGTTCTCGTTCGTAGCCAGTAGCGAAGATTGTCGGGAGCAGACGTTGATGACTTGATGCATCATCGGGGTTCGAGGGAAAAGGCTGCAGAAGCAAAGCTCTCCTTCTGATCAGCATCTGTGTCTTCGATTGCCCTTGTTCAGTGTGCTTGCAGGCTAAAGCAATACGGCGGAAGGGGTTGTAGGTGGAAGAGGTACACAGTAAAAGTGCTGGCACAAGCGGGACCTTTTTGTCTAACCTTATTCGGTGAGCTCGTGTTTGCCTGCCTACCTTACCCCGTGATGCAACACGCTAGTACCAGCTCACCACATCTGTTCACTCACCACATTTGGTCACTCACCACCGTTCAACCTTCTTCCTCTACGCCACCATGGAACCGCTCGGCATGCTCAACAAGGAGAAGCGGACAAAGCTCGCCGTTGTGGCTTATCGCCGCGCATTAGAAAACTTCGAAAAGCAGCCAAATCCACGTATAGAGAAACCCTCGATTCGCAAGGTTGCTCGCCAATACCGCCTTGTAGATAGTACTCTTCGAAGACGCATTGGCGGTGCTCGATCTGACCGGTACTCCCGGAGCCAAAGGATGAAGCTGCATCCAAAGCAAGAGGAGGCTTTGGCTCGCTGGATCCTACAAATGGGAGCATGGGGCTGGCGTCCTCGTAGCAGTCACATCCGATTCATGGCTACGGAGTTGCTGCGGAAGAATGAAAGTGAGGATAAGTTAGGTAAGAACTGGGTACAGACATTCCTGTCTCGTCACCCGGAACTAGCTTCCATGTTCAGCCAGCCACGGGACAAAGAGTATCCGCTCAGGTACGACGAAGGAAAACTTACTAGCTGGTTCCAACTATATCTGGAGGTTCTCGAGCAGTACGGCTTTCAACCCGAAGATGTCTGGAATGTGGAAGAAAAAGGCTTTGCCATGGCGGCGCAAGGAGAGCTTAGGGTGATATGCTCAGAGTATGTACAGCGTGGTGAAAAAGAATGGGTCTCCCTTATCGAATGCGGATGTGCCGGCGGTGAGGTATTCAAGTCCTGGTTCATCTTTGGAGGCAAAGTACATCAGGATGCATGGATGACCGATATCCTTAAGTGATACATGGTTCTGCAAAGGGTAGCCAAAGGTTCGGTCAGTATGGCGGAGGCCCAAAGGCAGAGGTTATTATGAAAAGCCAACCAGGCTGAAATTGAAGGCTACTTTGCTTGGGGTTACAGTTCTGAGAACAACCATCGTTCTGGTATGCTGCTGGCGCCTCTAGAGCCGCAGCCAACACGCCAACGGATGAAGCACTCATGTTTGCCGGTCCACCGCAGAGGGTCTAGCGCGCCTCGAAAAACCGGTACAGATTAGGTGTAGATATTGGCTTCGAATCGCTTAGACATCTCGCTCCTGGCGCATCAATCACCCGTGATTTCAACGCCACGGACAGCCATGCAACTGTTTGTTTCAAGAATGCAGATCTAGAAGTATAATACTTGGGGCGCCAAACACAAACGACACGGCTACCCAAGGCATTCGATTTACTTCGTCTTCGTGGCCGAGTCATTACTTTCATACTCTATCTTTGTATGATGTCACTCATCAAGGACCACAGCAAGATTTGCAAAAGTCCATTGCTAGTTCAGAGATGCTATTGTAAAGGCAAACAAAGTGAGGAGTATTATCCGAAAGTCCAAGAGCTCGACCTCGGAACTAGTCAATAGGGTCAACATGCCAGGCGGATCCGGCAACTTCGAGTTTTTCTATTACTGGCTCGAAAGTTAAAAAAAGGCTGCAGGGAGAGCTGACGTGGAAACGAGAAAAAGCAACTGGTTGGGATACAGATGATCCTTCTTAGCTTAGCGTCCAGCGCTAAATCTACCAACCAAAGACGCCGTCTTGATCCATGTTGATATCGCCAAAGCACCAGGTTCGAATCGGCTGGCGGAGAGGGTGGACGCAGTACATGCAGCATATATAATCGACTAGTATCAACTCATGTAAAGGATGTCTACCCATCTACTTATCACATCAACCCTCCTTCCTCCCCTCCTCCCCTCCTCTCCCCACCATCTCTCCTTCTCCCCTCACCCCCCCTTCCCCTTCACTACCCCAACCTAACCCCCAACCCCACCACCCTCTCCACCCAACCACCCAACCATCCCCCACCAAACCCCCACCTCACCGTACTATTCTTCTCCCCCAAGTAAAAATTGCAAATCAGGAATCCGATCATTGCCAAGTGAAAAATTGTGCAGAAGAAAGTCAAGTGAGTGAATGAATCACTGATAGATTGATAACAAGAAGAAGAAGCCAAGATGCAAAGAGAAATGAACATGCCCGTATCCGACACACACAGATTCTCAACAATGTTTTTATTACATCACGATAGTTGTTTATACTGTCTAGTATTCATGCCTCACTCTAAGCTCAATTAGCCATTTTACCTTGACATATGTACTGAGTAACAATTAATCTGAATGACAATTTTCCTTTTTTTTTAGTTTTTTTAAGGCTCGTCTGTGCTTTCATTTTTGTTGTTGTGGAAATAGTGCATCTTTGTTCTTTTTTCTTCGTTTTATTTTATTTTCTTACTTTTTATAATTTGCTTCTCACATCTTTTTTATAATTTGATGTTTTACAGCACTTCTCACATCTTTTCATTTCATCTCATTTCATCTCATTTCATCTCATTTCATCTCATTTCATCTCATTTCATCTCATTTCATCTCATTTCATTTCATCCCATTTCATCCCATCTCAGCATCTATCAAAAAGCCACACACACCCTCCTCATCCCCCATCCCCCTTCACATCCCTCATCCCTCATCCCCTCATCCCCCATCCCCCATCCCCCATCCCCCATCCCTCATTCGTCATCCCCCATCCCCCATCCCCCATCCCCATCCCCATCAACAAGACCAGCGCGTCCAGCCAGTCCAACGCCTAGACAGCATGATGAAAAAGTGATGAACAGACACGCGACGAGGGGAAAGGATGATGAGTGAGTAATGAATGAATGAATGAATGAATGGGGGAGGTGGGGACGAGATAGGGTGGCTAGGGGAGGAGAGGGGAGGAAAGGAAAGGTGAGGGGAGGAGAGGAGAGGAGAGGGGAAGGGAGGAGAGGGAAGGAGAGGAGAGGGGAGGGGAAGGAGACGGAAGGGAAGGGGAGGAGAGGGAAGAAGTCGGAGAAAAGAAGATGGAAGGGAAGAAAGAATGAGAATGAGTGATGAGGGATGAAGATGAGTGATGAGGGGTGGAGATGAGTGATGAGGGGGAAAGAATAGTTGATACGAGAATAAAACTATAAACAAGACATAGACTCCATCTTGATACAGCTAGCTAGCTAGCTGCTCACCACTCTCTTATTCGCAACACCTCACCCTCCCTCCAGCCTTTCAAGACACCATCCGACCGACCGCCACCCACGTCCATTATCTTGTGAGTATGCACGCAATGGTGATACGATTCTCGCCAGCACTGAATACACGCAGCTTGACACTCGCACCCAATGACGAAGGTAATTACATCTTTACTACAATTTACCAGAAACGGTATGTACACCCCAAACTTCACTCTGTACCTTCCTGTCCCTACTTCCTCACTTCCCAAACGAGTAAGTTGAAAACGCCACGCATGCACATCCCTCTCTCCTTTAGTCGAAACCAAAAGGGTTTTGCGGCGCTAAGCACCCGTCAGTGAACAACCAACAACATGGATGCAGGACGGGAGAACTCACTCGCATGGCTCAAATTGGCCTTCCTGCCCGTCGGCTGCGGGAGCAATTTCTTGCCATCCCCGACTCCAAACCTCACTGGTGGCGGCGGCCCCGTTTTGTGCGGCTGTAGCGGCTGCAGCGTCGGTTGCTGGATTGGCATTGGCGGCATGGGCGGTATAGGCGAGGGAGATTGGCCGAAGCCAGGGCGGCTGGGGAAACCGCCATTTGTGATGCCGGTGGGTTGGGGCTGGAGGGCTGGGGGAAGGATGGAATTGAGGCCTGTGGGTTGGGGCTGCAGGGGTTGGAAGGGGGATTGCGATGGTTGGAACTGTGGTTGAGGCTGGAATTGCTGTTGGAAGCCTGTGGGCTGGGAAGATAGCGGGAGGAAACCACCTGGCTGTTGAGTGGTTCGAGGGTCCGCAAAAGGACTGCCGGTCTGTTGGCCGTTCATGAAAGGTTGTTGGTTCTGAAACCCAGACTGCTGTGGCGCCATTTGTAGCTGTTGTGGCTGCTGACCGAAGCCAGTTTGCTGGGGAGCGATACCGTTTCCGAACTGACCGAAATTCTGATTAGGTTGCCCAAAGCCCGTTTGTTGTGGATACATCTGCTGCTGGCCATACTGCTGCTGGTTCCGCATCTGACTCATGTCGTTCAATGTTTGGCCTGGAGGGGCAAGCGGAGGGAGGTTGCTAGGGTTCTGGAAACCGGTCAATTGTGGTTGTAAAGGAGGAGGACCGAAGCCGTTGGTCAGCGATTGCTTCTGAGGTGCAGATAAAGGCCTCGGTGGCGGCGGCAGCATGAACGAGCCTTGCTGTATAGATGGCGGGGCCTGCGGTCTTTGTCTTGCAGCCATGTTTTGTTGCGCCTGTTGCTGGCCTTGGAACTGTTGTTGAGGGTTGGTCATCGGCAGAGGTAGAGCTTGAGGAGCTTGTTGCTGTTGGAATTGTGCGCCAGTCGGTTGCTGACCGAGTTGCGAGAAGAAGGATGGGTTTGCTCCAGTAGGCTGCTGCTGCAATTGCGGCGGTAGAGGAGCCTGTGCTGGCGGCTGACTCTGCAGTTGCGGAGGCTGCTGTGGAGCGGTAGGTTGTGCTGGAGTGGGTTGTAATGGTGGAGATAATAGAGACAGTTCTGCCATTGAACCTGTTAACGCAGGTTGGCTAGGGGTACTTGTTGCTGGCGCGGGTGCAGCTGGCTGGGAAGTTTCTGGAGCACTCGGCCGTTGCTTTGAAGGCTTGATATCCCACGCATCGTCGTCAAAACCACCAGCTATCTTCTTCGGGGGTGCATGCGCCGGTGCCGATGGAGTTGTTGTTGCGTTAAAAACATTCGCTCCACCCTCAGTGCCTGTTTTCTGCCTAAAGGTACTGGCATCAACAACATCGTCATTTTGCACTGCTGGAGCTGGACGTCCCTTTCGAGTATTGTTCCTAAGAGCACCACCAGGACCAGAGAAGAGCCCTCCACCTGGGCCGTTGGGAGATGTTGCACCAGCCTTCTCTTCCTCACCACTAATAACCTCTTCACCCCCAAAACTCACGTTCCTAAGTTTCGACTTTGCCCCGGTACGACCATACTTGTTATCCAAGAACTTCATTACTCGAAGAACGTCACCTTCCTTAAGACCCAGAGCTCGCAGTACGGATGGCGTAATGTCAGGAAGCACGCTCTCATCCATTGAGTCTTTGGTAAAATTAGAGGCGTACCTCTCGCATTGGTAAGGGTTAACGCCAGCTTTCAAGAAAAAGTCAAACCAGTCGTATTCTGGTCCTTTTGGTTCTTGCTTTGGGCGTTCCACTGACGCCCCCGTCTTCTGGCTTGATTCCGCCTTTTTTCGACCAGTTCCACTCTGGGTACTCCTACGCTTGATATCTGACAGCGGCTTATCGTCATCAAGAGAAACGCCTGTAACTTTCTCTACGTACTCGAGATCTTCAATGGCCATTTTCACGACCGGAACTGCAATCTTGACCCCATTGAGTTTGTGTAAGTGTATCTTACCGTCTTTCAAACCAATGAACTCCGCTTCAACCTTGAATGATCCAGATCTATCAGTCCAAGTCCGAGTCCTGAAGGCATCAGGTTCTACCAGTTCATTAGTTTGGTTTCCATGCCAGACCTCAGATAGATACATACTTGACTTTGAGGTAGATACTTTGCCATCTTTCTTGCTCCGCTGTGAAGAACGTTGGTCACCATCAGTTCCACCCATGAGGCTGCTACCCCTTTCGGGTAGCTTTACGCCCGGGCCTACCTCTGAGCCCTTTGCGTCACTCCCTCCCCGCCTTCTATTCACTCTTGTAGCTTCCTTTGCTAGCTGTTCTTCTTCGAGTCTATTCTGTTCCACCACCGAACGACCCGCATTGAGCCCACTCGTACTTGACGAAGTCGGTACGATGCCCGTCACATCGACATAACTACTAGGCACTACTCCCTCCTTTCCATTCTTTAGTCGTCGGATCATCCACCATTCGTCACTTTTACTATCGTCGATCACAATGACTTCATCGCCAACTGCGACCGTGACCTCGTCCTCACCTTGTGCCATAAATTCATACAGCATCTTCCCTTTCTTCTGTCCACCTTTAGATCCAGCACCAGCCTCAAGGACTTCTCGGAGCCCCTCTGCCCTGGCAGCACCAGCTATTTCGCCCAAACCAGCAACAATTTCTTGAGCGGTGTCCTTGGTGCCAGCGTGAAAGTCGATGCTCTTACTTGGTCGCACGAGTTCCATAAAGACATGCTTCCCTTCAATTGAATAGTGGGTGAGCTTCTCCGCTGACCATGTCTGTTGTGGTCCATCACGGGATTTCTCTGGTGCGATCATTATATCTCCAGTAGCAAGATTCAGGCCGAGAGTTGTCGCCAATTTCTTCTTCTTCCCAAGAGCGGAAACCATCTCGTTGATGTTGTACAAGTGATAACCCCCTTGCGAATGTTGCCCTCTTCCGCTATCGAAATTTTGGCTGACAGCACGGTTGTATGGTGGAGAAGCAGCAACTCCCGAATCTGGAGTTCGGGGCGAGGCGTACTGTGTCAAAGGTGGAGAAAGTTGTTGCGAGGGCGGGCGTTGCGGTAGCGATGGCGGAGGAGGCGTGGGCACCGATTCATCCGAATCATTTGGAGTGTACTGCGGTCTTCGCGGAGGAAGACTAATATTTGAAGGTGTTGATTGCGTAGAGTGAAGCCCACTGGATTGGGCCGTGTGCGAGTTAGTGTGCATGATGCCCGCCAGGGCAGCTGCTGGTCCTTGAGGCACAGTTGGGCTTGTTGGTTGTTCAGGTTCGATATCCCGCTCCCTGGAACGTGTCGATATTGGGGATTGTGGAGCACTGTGTCCGGCTTCGCCCGATATCTCAATGTAGTTTGCCGGCGCAAACCCAAATTCTCCATTGAGCCCAACCAAAGTCCAATCTGGGTCTGATGTATCGTATACTGAAAGTGCGGCATCTTCAGAGAACGATAACTCTTCGTCAGTTTGTCGTGCATAGTCATAAAGCGCTTTCGCGTAATGGGTTGGTTGAGCCTGCAGAAGCTTTGATTAGCTCTGCCCTTTCACTGGCTGATGCTGTGCCGTTTGTAGTGCAGGTGGGACCCTTTCCACTCCGGAAAGCTCAAGCATTGAGAACGAATGCATCCGGCAATCCTACGAAATCATGTCGTGCTTACCTCTTCAACGTAATTGTTCGGAATTAAGCCGACCGGTTCTTCTTCCTCCTCGCCCGGTGCTCTTTTCTTCGCCTTCCACCAGTCATCTTCAGTACTTTTCTCAAGTACATATATGAGCTCCCCTTCACTCATAGCTAGCTCATTGTCATTTTGAGGGATGTATTCGTAAAGAGCGGTGCAGATTGAGAGGAAGACCATATTGCCAAAGGTTGGGTACTCTTGCACCACAGTGAACCGACCGACGTTGGAGTACTCCGGAGTTCTAAAGGCTTTACTCAGTATCTCCTATACTTACATACTACAACAACATTGCATTCATGCTGCAGGATGTGTCGGTTGACAAGTGCCGGTAAGCTGTTGTAGTTGTTGATGCAGTAATGCCCAGAGCCGCGCTTGTTCCTCGGCTCGTCGGCTAATCATGACCGAAGTTACCCTGCGTACTCTCTACTGTGGTAATACCTTAACCCCTGTTTCTTAACTTGCATCCTGGAAGTTTTACAGTGTTTCATTGGAATTTTCAACATCGTACCAAGTGCATACTACTTTTGCTATCTCTGGCGTTCTCAGCATGAAAATAACAATTTCATTAGGTTTCCAGAGTAGTCGCTGTTTTCACCCTTTCCTTTAGTATCTCATAACGGTCATAATCCTTCTCTATTCTGGTCTACCTAAATCTTCCTCTAGAGCCGATAACAGAGCAAATTAAACATGTCAATGCCAGCACGTGTTGATTTACCATCTTGGGGGTTTGCGAGCGTAGACTAAAGCCGCTATCTATCTCTTTAGTATGTATATCGAAAACCTTCCTAAATTCAGGATCAGCAGGAAACATTTGAATCTAAGGTAAACTTGATTTACCGTTCCCTCAATGAGCTTCTTGCCAATTCTTTGCCTGGAGTTGGCATAATAGAAGTATATGGAAAAAGCGGCCACGAATACGATCATCAGAATATGTGAGCTTTAGCCGTCAGTCATGACCTCAATGTCTATTTTCGATTCCTACCCTATGGAGATCCAGACCGCCGTGATATAACGAGGAGCTTCCTTTTGTCGGACAATGAAGCTGCCAGCAACACCACCCAGTCCGTTGCATGCTGTTACTGCGGCTACTGTAACCGCTCGCTTCCATTGGCTGCGAGATCGTCAGCTGTGTGTTCAGGGATGTGAGATGGGAAACCTCTTGCCCAGTGATGTTGTTAGCTTGGTAGCTGTTCAAAGCCGCCCAGTTGGAGACGTATGCACCAGTGGCCAGGTACACACCAACATAGCGAACTGTGACTTGATCCGAGAAACCCAACATCGCGAAGCCTGCTATAAGACACATAGAGTTGAATGAAATTACGGGCCCTCGGAGCCGATACTCTAAGTTTTATCATTATCCACTCCTCTGAGACGTACATCATCGCCTAAAGGGTCACTTACTGTCGCCAATACGAGAGGATAACAATACTGGAATTGCAGCGTAATAATAGGGCTTATTAACGTCAGTATGGTTTAATTAACCCTTAGATACATCGTCAAGACTCACTGGAGCAGAAAGCAGAATGGCTTGATTTTCAGTGAATCCCATTCCGCTCTGGAGACTTGAGACAACATGAGCTACCTCGAGAAGTCAGAAACTGCGAGAGGCTTACATTATTGGTAGAAAGTACGAAAGAGACGTGGAAACCAAGTTCTGCACTCAGAAGATTAGGTAATTCATGGCGAAATCCGAGGTCGTGGCTTACGAGAAGAAAGAACTGCGCCGCGAAGCCGTAAATCTTCGGATCGAGAAAATGCTTCAAGACTTCGGACCATGTAAAGGGGGCCGGAATAACATCTCCACGATCTTTCTGGATTCGTAACACGGCGATCTTGCTCTCTTCTGCGCTCAGAAAATAGAAGCTGAGGTGTGCTCTCTCTGGAAAATCCACGATCCAAAAGTAAGTAGCCGAACCGATGACGCAAGCCACCTGCAATCATCAGACGACCGGTCATGCAAAATAGGTAGTTGACGTAGGTTACCAATCCTTGTACAATATACATCCATTGCCAACCCTTGAGACCTCCTCGACCGTCTAGATGATTTAGCTGGATTATGTTAGGTTATTCCATTGTCTCGTGTCGAGGATTACTACCCCAAAGTTGACAATACCCCCAGTTGCCAAAATGATAACCTCGCCGCATTGCAAGAAGGCGAACCTAAATTGCTGCTCCTCTATCCTCGGTCAGCATTTCCAGATCGGATTCTCCGCCAGTAATAGCCTTACCTCGTCTATACCATGATGATATTAGCAGAGCAAGGCCTGGGTAAATCCCCGCCTGTAGAACCAACTTCATCAGTAATGTTCGATGATACTGGATCACAGCTCCCACCATAGAAACCCCAAGCAGCACTCGCATGACGACCATCTGTCGCCAAGTATGGATGAAAGCTGTACACTGCTGTACTCAGCTTGATAGATCTAATTGTTCTGTAGGCTACTTGCCAATGTGATCAAGCCAAAGCAGAAAGTGGTGATGGTAAAGAAAAGTCGAGGCCCCATTAGTCGAACAGCAATGGTAGCAGGAAGCTGAAAGCACACGCTGGCCACCGTAAAGATAAGAATGGAAAGGGAGTAACGGTTTCCCTGGTCTAGGCCAAGATCTTTTAGCATACTTGTAACAGAGGCACTGGAAATTATGCCGCTGTCCAACAGGTTGAGGCTACATAGGAGTCCTGCAATAGTACAGAGTCTCAAGTCAACTTTGAATCTAATTTTTCTCTCTTGAACGAGGTTTCGAGGGTCATCTTCCGCATCTGTCTGTGCCATATGCGGGAAGACGTCAGTTGAACGGAAAGATTTGACAGACATCTTCCACCGGAATGTCTTTTTCTAAGGTCTAGATCAGCGCAATTGAAGTAGATGGTAGAAGAAATAAACCGAGAAAACACTATGAGGAAGACGTCGTCATTATCGGCATAAAGCAGTCTTGTGGCATCATGTCCGAGCAAGTCCTGGAACCTACCTTATTAAGGTAGGTACCTTACTTACAGTACCTACTTGTAGGAGTGAAAGGCGCTAGTTCGCTAGCTCAGGGAGACACCGGGTGCTCCCGAGCTTTAGCTAGGTACCTTAGCGGAATTATGAGGAATGGCTCTACCGTAGCAGCACCGTAGTACTACCATAAAATATTGTTACTGTAATTCCTGAGTTACATCGCCTTTAGGCAGTCCTCTTAATGACACGTTATTATAAAATATACGCTTAGAATTTCTAAACGACCTTGGAAAGAAACGGTGATGAAAATAAGCATATGTAAAATACAGTATCATGTATCATGAGCAATACCTGCATCATCCTGCAATGCCTCTTCGTAGTCACTCACCTATCATCTATGCCCTGCACCCACCCCCGTATCAATCTACCCAATACTCACAGTGACCATGCGCATTATGCTCAAGCTTGTGCGATGCACCCCCGCGTAGAGATTGGCTGAATCGATCGATTCTAAGCTTGAAAATGCAGAAGCGTTGATGTTGTCTGAAATACAGTCTATTCGAAGATAAGGCTTGGCAGTATTGTAGCAGTTATCTTGAAACTACACAGAGCTTCAGATTCTACCGTAGCAACACTGTTTTGTTTGATATTAGTGTATTATCTTTAAACGAATATTCAACTAGACTGTAAGAGTATCATTCTTTTTAATACTCGATTATCATTTTGTTACATATATAATGAGCTACTGTAAGTCAGTATATTCACTATAATATCGCCTTTAGACGGTAATTTGAACCATTACTGTATAGATACAGTTAAAGGAAACCATATATTTTCGTTAAGATAAGCGAGTCCCGAGCAGACATGAATAGAGATCTGTAATGACCGTCATTTCGATCGTATGACAAGTCATATGACGTCAAGTCGTGACATGAATCTGACCTGACAAATGACATGACAGCAGTCTAGCCAGATCGGGTTTTGCGCTAACCCTTTCTAGATATAGGCTAGCCCGTTTCGATAGAACATCTTGCAATTTCCGTCGAATTCTCTCTTTCCTCAACCTTTCTACATCAATCATCATCTCTATTGACTGTTATTTCTACTCTATATAAGCACTATGCTATCTGATTCAGCTGTACACGTCGCATTTATCGAGTCAATCGTTTCAGAAAGAATAGAAAGAGTAGTACAATGCAGACACTGTTCTGACTTCTTTGCTAAGCATACCTCACGTCAACGCGCTCATCTTGTCAAATGCTTCGCTTATCTTCGTTTTCAGAGAACTTTGAACCATGTCAACAGCATTACTCGCAAGGTCGAGAATAAACTCGAAGACACAAAGTCTATCTTCAACAGTTTCGCATCAGAAAAACAGAAACAGCTCGATCAAATGACGACTCAGATCATTTACTGTGATGAATGATCACTGAGTCTGTTTCAGAATTCTTGAATGCATGAGTTCTTTATCAAGAGCATAGAATACACGTCATTGTTGTATAACAGAATTGCTGAAACTCTTCTGAATGAGACGTTCAAATGCATCAAAGAAATGATGAATCAACTTTTTGATGAGATGAACTTTCTGAATATTATCAGCGACGAAAGCAACAATCAGCCTGATGATAAAATACTCAACATGTATGTGTTGATGAAGAATAAACAGTTCTTTCATGCGTTTTCAAAGTCAATCGACTCGATGAGATTATCTGCAGCGAACACAACTGTCTGAATGCTGAACAAAATGAATATTTTGACTCATGAAGACTTCAGAAAGATCAACAGCGTCATCATCGATACATGCAATTTGAAGCAATCAGTTTGAAACAATCTAGCTGCTGATGCAAGGCTAAAACATGTCTTCTTCGTTTTGTGTGATTTTTATGACTTGCAATTACTACTAAAAGATTTTCTATATTCGTCACTCATTCGATCTATCTTTATCAAGACTTTGAAAATAGTCAACTCTATATGAAAGATCAAACATCAGCTCGACATACTTCGCAGATATCAAAAGAAGATCTACGATCAACATAAATCGCTGATTGTCTTCACTATACTACGATGAGAAACTCAGATTCATCTGATCGAGTCTCTTGTATGAAGCAAAGTCGCATTACAAAGATATGCTACTGACGATGAGACTAATTTTACTGTACGTATGAGCAAGTTCTTCAACTTGAGCTTGCAGTACATACAAGATGTTAATTTCTGAGTCGAGCTTGATGATCTACTGCTTGTTCTACAGTTTATACATGAATAGCAGAAGATGTCAGAGAATAATCAAGTCACTGTTGATAAGATCTACATTCGTTGAATTGATATTCAGACTCATCTTAATCAATGCATACAGAGCAATAGCTTCGATCAAGCTATAGAAGAGTTTCTTCAAACTCAATTTACATCTCGATTAACTAAACAGATTACGATCTTACATAGAGTGACTCATTATCTTCATTCGACTCACTACAACAAGTCTTTGAATGTTTTCAAACAAGGCGAAATTCTTTGCTTTTTACGAAGTCATACTGAATCTCAGTATCACACTCAAATCGAGTCGAAATTCTTTGAATTTCGTGAACGCGAAGAGATCTTTAATTCTCGAGCTGATGCATGAAACAATGATGACGACTCAGTGCTGTTTTGACGAAAGCAAATAAGCAAGAACTTCTACCTACTACTACAGTTATTCTACTGATCAAATAAGACTCTAGTTGCTCTCTTCATCGAACGATTAGCGAGACGTCTCTTTCAAACACCAGCAAATTCAGTGCCTTCAGAAAGAGTCTTCTTATCGATGAACTACATACATTCAAAGCTTCGGAACCGGCTTACAGCTATCAAAGTCAACAGGCTACAATATATCTACATTAACGAGCGTACACTACGAAAGATAGCTCGAACGATGCCTACTGAAGAGGAGCTTATAGGAGTAGAAGATCAGTGGTTGAAGGAACAAGGTTCGATGTTGGAAGCTCGAGAAAGAGATGAAGAAGAGACGGAAATTACACTATAAATTGCTCTGTTTTCTCTGTTTTCTCGAGTTCTCAGGCGTTTGCGGCTCCGGAATTTTTAGAACGCTCAGCCCAATAGTCGATTCCTGGGCTCTGATTGGTCAAAAGCCTTAGTAATATATATATAAGCTGTCTTATTGGCTGTCAAGTAGAAACATCTGACGTCAGGATGACAGAAAACATCTGACCTGACCTGACGGTCATATGACCATCCGTTATCCCTAGACATGAAACACTCTTCCGTCTTCGCGCCGGCAACACGGACCCGAGGCTCGAAGCTGGACTTCGGCAGTACCTACCTAGGGAAATGGGTCGGAGCGTCGAATTCGGGGTGGCAGAGCAGTCGCTTGTTTCTAACGGACATGCGTCTCTCTGTTCGTTTTGCTACACTTATTCCTACATCTTTGCTCTTCTCCAAACCTTCTATTACTTCCTCAACCATTCTCTCCCCTATCTTCTTTCTTTCTTTCCTTCTGCGTCTTCTCCTTCTCGCTATTCCCAGTTGCTCGGTGCGTTGATAAGAAAACGGTTCGTCGTGCATGGCTTTGAATAAAGAGTTCTGCTTTCTGAATATTTAAAAGTAATCTCATTTGTTTTGATTCAGAAGTGATTTCTAGTCGTAACAGCTTGAAGTCTTTAATAGTTTGAATGGTTTTAATAAGCTAAGCTGCTCGCGACGATGTTTATTTTTCACATGGAAAAAAGGAAGTAGATCGAACGCTTTGAATAAAGATTTCGTATTATACAATACATCTGGCAAAAAATTCCTTTCACCACGTCTCAGCAAGACCACATCATCGAACACCATACTCAATAAGAAAAACCAAGAATCGCCAACCGCCGCCCTTCCACGGCGAATCATAACTGGCCCCTCACTTTGCAAAATGCAAATCATACCCCAACCACTTCCGCCTGACCACCTCCTCCGCACTCAGCCCAGGCTTCCCATAGGTCAGCGGCAAAAAGAAATACCACCCCCCGACCACAACCGCCATAACCACGCCCGCGGCCCCCCATAGCGCCAGCATATTCTGCTTGCTCATACTACCCTTGACAGGGAAACTTCTTCTCTTTTCTCCCTTCTTGCTGGCGGGGACGGCTTTAACTTTGCCGTCGATTGCGTCGTCCATGACGGCAGGGTCGAGATTGAAAACGAATTCGAGGAGGGCGCCGGCGACGAGGGCAGAGGAGAGGTGCGCGGGGAGGTAGTGGTGGAGAAATAGCTGGCGGCCCATGAGGTAGAAGGGGAGGTAGTGGGCAGCCCAGCAGAGGAAGAAGAAGCCAGTGGAGTTGTAGAGGCGGGAGCGGGTGCCTACGCCATGGATGCGGGGGTTAGATGGTTTATATGACTCGGGTGGTGTATAGGTTTGAGGCTCAATAGGGGAATGGCACACTTACGCTCATCGAGACTATCGATTCCCCGTCTTATGGATAATTGATCTGCGCCAACAATCCCGGCAAACACAGCCAGTAGACTACTAGCCAACCACCAGCCAAGGGGATTTCCCAAGAAGTAAATCTGCTGCCTGGTATCATTTTGCGTCCAAAAGCTAACGCCCCTCAGTAGAAAAGGCCACTGAATTGGCTGACTAGCGTACGGGTGGCTGCTCGTCAAAGCATTGTTGTGAAAGAAAATTGCTCGTTGGAGCTCAAAGTATTTCTTCAAAAACGGCACATGTTCGACTTTGCGCGGTTCTTTGGAAAGGCGTTCGTCGCCTGGCGGGATTGAGGGGATTTCATCGACGTACCAGACGTTGCTGGATTGTTGAATATTCTTGTTACCATTTATCTCGGCTTGCTTATAGGCCCACTCGGGAAGAGGTGTGGTATGTGTCCACATGGCGACTTTAGTCGGGTGATGTACTAGCTTGAAGTGGCCCGACATGCTTTTGAATTCTTGTTGGCCTTTGGCATTTTCAATCTTTAGCTCGAACAATGTATCGTTATACCGTTCTCCATTTGCTACATCTGGTGGTGAGGTGGTAAATTCCTGGTTCGTCGGATAGAATGGGGAAGCAACGTCATGGGTTAGGAGGAAGCTATCTGTTACTATATGTCGAAGTCTGATAATATCGCCATTTTTGACGTGCTGGCCTTGTTGAACATCTACCAAGGAGACACTCGGACCTGGGAGGATTTGCCAGTGGTTATTGGTGTCATTGAAAGGGTATCCGGTAACCTGTTGGCCCTGACTAGAAACTCTTCCGTCATCATATCGTAGTGGATATTTGTCTAGGTGACTATGGAGATATGTCTTGGTTTCCTTGTGCCTTAGAGTAATTGAGTCAAGATAGTCAATGTTGACCGCATTCGCGCTCATGATGTTGTCACTCAAAGTCTCCTGGAATTCGGGGGACATGAAGTCGTCACCCGGTCCAGATCTCGTGAGGATGGCAAAATGAACTTGAAACCAGAATAGATAGAAAAAGAACGGCATAAGTATCAGACCAAACACACGAGCAGCAAAGTGTTTCCCGAATTCGGGAAGGGTCAGGGCTCCTTGCGGTCTATTGATGTCGAGTAGACCCCAGAGATCGATGGCGACAGCAGATCCTATGGTCAAGAATGCAAATACTCCCACATATTTGGTAGATATGGTGCAGCTTAGAGCTACTCCAGTAAGCAACAGCCACTTCCACCATTTGCGACTGAACGGCTCATGCCGTAGCTTATAAAATCGCACGTATGAAAGTATGCTCACAGCCATAGCGAATACCAAAGTAGCATCCAGGAGAATAAGTCGAGTTTGTCCAATATGGGCATTGTCGAACAAGACGAGTCCTGCTGATACAATGCAAGCTGGTACGGTATACCCCGACTCCCACATGATCAAGAAGACTGTAGGGACAGTCAAAGCCCCGAGAAGGGCAGGCAGAGCTCGGAAAGCGACGTACGGCACATTATTGGTGATGTAGGAGTCTCCAATGTTATCAAAAAGAAAGTGCCCGTCGTAGCCGACGAACCAGCCCATAAGAGCGAAAAGAAGCTTCCCAAACGGAGGGTGAACATCGAAGAAATATGTTCTTTGTAGGTAATACGATGCAAACTATTGTAGAGATATATTAGCGATTATGCCCATCTTTGGGGGCTTATCTCGTCCGTCGAAGGAGTGGGCACTGCCGTTCTAGCCCAGCTTAGGGTTCCCTACCTTTCCAAAATGCACCTCGTCGAATACAACCTCATTGGGGTGTCCAATGCCCCAGAATCGAGTCACAAACGCCATTGCCGTAATGACAGCTAGGGCGAGCTTGTAATCCCATTCCGCTGTGATCCCTGAGGTGTGCTTGGGGAGGCTGTCAAGTAGCTCGTCTCGAGAAGCGGGAGGGATCGAGGTAGCTTTCTTTGCACTCTGCCCTCCTCGTTGTCGCAGCGTACCGGATGACATGGCGGTAAGTTTCGAGGTAAGGACCGGAATAATGCAGCTCAGATGGGAAAAAGGGCACCTGAAGGCCCAGGGCGATGCTTCGATCGACCGAGGAAAGCTGTTTTTCGAAAATTCACAGGCTCTTACGGGCCTACTCAATCATGATCTACCGTAAGTAGTGGATGAAAAAATTTCTTGTGGCCGCGACCGTTCGATGGTGATACAGGAATTCGTGTCCTCGGCGCGCTTTTTGTTTCTAGGGTTATCGCCTTGCAGGGCGAACAGGGGTAGACGTTCGGGGATAGCAACTAGCCGCATCAAGGCTCAAGGGGCTTTTGCGAATGTCTTCATGTTGCATTACATCCCAAGGAATAATATAGTGAACCAGGCGTTGCTTTTCTGATACTGTTGAACAACTCCAAGGGTGCTCTATTTGGAAGATTGCCTCATTTACAATTGTAGCTCAGTTGTTCGCCAAGCCGTCCAAATACACCTGAAGCTACGACATGTTCCTAATCCTTGATACAACCCTCCTTACTCATCTAAATCTATCATTTCTAAAGTATCGAGCTCCGTGCGAACCAGTCGATCGAATTCTTGCCTCTCCATGCCAGTACTCTGTGATAGGCGGAACAAGCTTTTTATACTCGTGCTGATATGTTGCTGAATCGCCACGTCCGAGTTGGAGAGTAGTTCAGCCGAGTCTTCCATGCGTGACAGGGCATCGGGGACGAGCGTTGGTGATGATGCACTTGGCTGACCGATCGTTGAATTTGCCGGATTTGAGATTGCATGGGCATTTGACAGTTCATGCTCGTCTACCCATGGTCCGCGACTGATTGAAGATGTCATTACATCCCCGCGGAGTGAAGACTCTCCGGTCGCGTCATGGTCTTCTGATGGATCGTCGTTGTCCATCTCCGGCTGAACCTGAGCATACTGAGCAAAATACTCCGCCTCTGATTTAGTCCTTGCACGTCCTTGCACCTGGGCTAGTTGAGGTGGTTGAGGGAAACGTTTTGGTGCTGGTGTTCTTGCTGGTGTATCATCATATTGTGCCCAGTAATCATCATCATTGTCCTCGTCATCAATTGCACAGCTTGTGTCGAGGTTCCCATTCGCCAAGGCGGGATTCTTAACAGCGGCACTTTGCCTCAGCGCCTCCGCAACGACTTGCTCTCCTGCTCTCTCATCTGCCGCGCCAATCGTAGCCCACCAGGTCTCAGGGACTGCTCCGCTATGCGGAGTGACCTCAGACACTCGCCAGCCGTTTCCACCGCCCTCTTGGTCCCCTTCGCACCATAGGTATATTACATCCAAACTTAGATCCGTCACCGCCACTTTTGCTCGTAACGTCTCCTCATCTAGCCTCCTGTACTGGATATTTACATCTCGAAATTCGATTTCGCCGGAAACTGGATGTATTTCGAATGCGTCGCTTTCGATTGTTTTTGCCAGCCTCTCCGACTTCTCTGCGGATCCCGGGTCCCGACACAACAGAGACAGCCATGATTCCGAAGATCTAGCATTTGCAGAAAGAAGTTGGACTCGCTGGCGAAGTATGGGTGAGAGAAGTGGTAGGAGGGCTGGAGGAGGGCGCGGCGATGCAAAGGCGGTATGTAGGCAGGCAAGAAGTGGTGGGAGCAGATTTCGAGGGTCGGGAGGTGGGCGATATTGAACCATGCTGAGAATAGATTAGAGCAACAAAATGTTACCTATGAGATGCTAAATGTTTCGCAAAATAAATTCCAGGTTAGGCCGATTATAGAGCCGCGTCAGGTAACATCATTGAAGGAAAAATGAAGAGGGTCAGTCAATGTGATGCTTGTAAGTGGTGATGTGCTGTCGGAAGTGAAGATCCATTTAAGCAAACTCCCATTCGGCCGATGAATCATTAATGTCACATGTAATTTCTGCACACCGCTGCGCAGCACGGCAGCCATAATTTCTGGCACCGTGTTCTGAGGATAGCTCTTCAAATGACGCTTCTTGATCGGAGAGAGCGATTCGAATAAGTATCTAAGATGCTAAAAGTGTGTGTTTCCAATCCAGTGTCCAAGCATCCCTGCAAACGGGTTGGGCACATGAGGTAGGCTCGGAAGAGATTAGACAAGATAAGATAAGATAAAGCGTTGAAATGTACAGAGTGTTTGCACTGCGGGTCGAACATTGCATTAGTTTTACACCAACGGTAACCGGAAATGGTAGGTACGCAAGAATATCAATTTGCTTAGCGTACAAGAATATCATATAAAACTAGGCCTAATCAGGCGAATTTGAAGCAATACAGAAAGCAAAAATATAGATGTGTATATGACTTCGAACGTAACTTGATGCGTTCATTCTGTAGCCGGCCCAGCCATCGCTCTACTCATCACCCTACCTACTCGCTTATCTACATGTTCAGATATCAACTCGTCATTCTATCTACTTCTTCAGCTATCAACTCAGCTACCTCTCGTTCATTTACTCATCTATCTACTCGCTTCAAAACATGCTTCATGCGACGTGTTCAAACACACATCATTCACTTTATGATCTACTTTATGATCTACTTCATAGTATGCTACATGTTTCATAGCACATGCTGACTAAATCAATAGAAAGCACTCTTCATGATTTTCTACTGAACACTCTTCATGACTCTCTTTATGATTCTCTTTATGACTGTCAGAAACTGAGCTAAACTAGAGATACTATCAATATAAAAGACTGATATTATTATTACTTTGATAGAATCTAGATACAAGATAATACATCAGATAATGTACAAGATGAAAAACAAAGAGTGAAAGAAAATAACGAGAACTCGACTTTTATATACATGAATCGAGCAGAATCAAGATTAAACAATAGTTTTATGACTTAAGATTGCAAAGATTTGCACATATGATTGAGATGATCAAAATAGAATTGTAAAGATTAAATTAAAATGATGATGATTAAATTAATGATTTGATTCATTGAACTGCAAAATAAATTCAATGAATCGAGATTATTTAAAATATCAACAATTTATGTTTTAAATTGAATTGATAATTTGACATCATAATAGTAACTTCTCTCTTCAAGACTGAGCTTCTGCAATGAAAAGAAATAAGATGAGATGAGAAAGAATCAAAGATGAAGATTAAAACAAGACAAGAATGAGTGTGAATGCATTTTAATGTGATGAAGCACAAATAAGATTGAAATAGATTTGAGTCACATCTGAGTTAAATCTGAGCAAGATGTCTGAAAAGTAAAACGAGATGAGACGCATTTTAACATGATGATGCACAGCTGAATTGAAACACATCTGAGTCACATCTGAATCAAATTTAAATGAGATGTCTGAGTCAAATTTAAACAAGATCTGAGTCAGATTTGAGCAAAAGAAAAACGAAATGCAATTTAATATGATGATGCACAGATGAGATTGAAATAAATCTGAGTCACATTTGAATCAGATCTAAGTGAGATATCTGAGTCAGATCTTGATAAGATCTGAAAGATGAGATAAAATGAGATGAGATACATTTTAACATGATGATGCACAAAGAATTAAAACACATTTGAATCACATTTGAATCAAATTTAAACAAGATATCTGAGTCAGATCTAAACAAGATTTGAGTCAAATCTGAGTAAGAAAAAGATGAAATGTAGTTTAATGTAATAATGCACAGATGAAACTAAAATACATTTAAATTACATCTGAGTCAAATTTAAACAAAATGTTTGAATCAAATTTAAACAAGATCTGAGTCAGATTTGAGCTGAATTGAAATGATAAAAATTAAACTTAAAGTTCTTGACATTGACATTGAAATATCACACACAATAATACATGTGATTCTTCGACGACAGAGTTGACGAGATGATATTCATTGAGCGTTTGCTCACAATTATTTAAAAGATGAAAAGACTTTCAAGTAAAGAAGTGATCTTCTTAATCAATGTAATACTTGAGCAGAAATGAATTATAGCATCTATCACGCTTGAAGTTTAATATACTGTTTACATATCAGAATCTTTCATCATTCTTGATGATAACAAGTTCTTGAGATTTCTGATGTTGACTCAAGAAAGAATCACTTGTGATATGATTCAAAAGAATGACATGAAAACAAAGATGAATCTTCATGAATGCTGAAAAATTTAACTCAATGATCAGAAAATTGTTTTTAAAGATATGCTTGATCTTGAAAAGATTAATGTTATGATCATTTAACTTGACAATAAGATAAGTGATGCTGAGATTGTAAACATTCAATCAGACTTCATTTTCAATGAAGTATTTAAAACAAGAACAACAAGAGAAATTAACATTGAATTCATAAATGATCTGAGTTATAAGCATCTCATCATGTAAATGCTCAGTTAATTTCTTCATCTTCTTGATGAACTTTTTGACATTGATTAACTTGTCTCAAGCTTGAAATGTAAAATTCTTAAGCAAAGATTCAAAAAACTTAAAGTTTAAACGTAAGTTTTAACTTGAATTGATCAAGAAGAGTGATGTTAAAGTGATTGATGATGATGCATTATTGATGATGAATTCAACTTCAGAAAGTTATTTAACTCAATCATTCTGCATGTAGTTAACAAAGACTTGAAGATAATGCTTCATGACAGCATTGACTTTCTTGATTTGATCATTGATTTCAGAGTGATATGTTGTTGATAACTTAGCATTTATCTTCAACATTTTACACATATGCTTTCAGACATTGAAGATGAATTGTATGTCTTGATCAGATATGAAAAACTCAAGTAAATCATGATATTTTTAAACATGAGCATAGAAGCAGTTAATAACTTCTTCAACTTTCATAAAAGTGATGAGAACTAAATGTTTCATTTTGATAAAATGATCAATGAAGATTAAAACATATTTATATGTGATATTCATAAAGATACTGAGCGATAAAGAATTTACATAATTCATGAAGATATCATGTCAACGACGTTTGAAAATTAAAAGAAAACATAATCATTCTTGAGTTCATTGTTTAAAGAGCTTAAAACGTGTATACATGTGACAGTTTCATATGAAGTGTTGAACATATTTATAAATGTTCAATCATCAGTAAACTTGACTGATCAGTTCATAGTTTTTTGCTCTTTCTGAGTGATCATTGATGACATTATCATGAGTAAACTGAATGATACAAAGATGTAATTTATCTGAGTTGAGCACATACTTTCTTTCTTGAAAGTACAGATGATTCTTGTGTTCTTCACACTCGATTAAAAAGATCTTATTGTAATATCATGCTTCATTATGAAGCACTTTGATTATCTGAGCTGCAAATTTGTCATTGATTTTGACTTGCTTTCACAATGTCTGAATGAGAGTATTAGTAGAATCTTCATCAAGATTCAAAGTGTCTTGATTTAATTAAGACTTAACATTTTCAACGTTGAATTCTTCAATTTCTAGATTCATAAAAGTTAAAATTTACGAAGATGCTGAGATAATTAAAAACAGATGTAACTGAACTGAATTTAAAATGATGATTTGTGACTGAAGCTTCATGACTTTAATGTTGAAAACATTGAAGACAAGATTCTCAACAATATTGAAGTTTAAAACATAAGTTTTCAGAATTGTTTGATGTTGATATTAATGTCAAGAATTGAATGTATTCTTCTCTTTAAAAAGATCTTCTGAGCAACATGTCAAAGCATTCAACTTATCATTGATTTTGTCAAAACAATAAGTGATGTGATAGTTGAATTTAAACAGAAACTTGTTTCAATGAGCTTGATGATAACTCAACTGCTTAGTTGACATGAAATATTCAAGGTTTTTATGATTCATGATCATCTCAACAAAATAAATAAAGTCTTCAAGCTCTGATCATCATTTCTTGAAAGCGCAAACAATGATCATGAGTTGTTTATCGTAGATCTTGTAATTACACTCGATTGAGTTATACTTTTTCAAAAAATAAATGATTGAATGAAAAATCTTATTCTCATCATATTGAAAGAGAGTGTCTTTGAACACATAGTTTGAAGTATTGATTTCTATCACAATCTTGTGATCTGAATTATAGTGATGAAAAATAATCTTGAAAGTGAAGACTTTCTTAAGAATGTTAAATGCAATCTGACATTTCTGAAATCAGATAAAAAGTACATCTTTTCTGATGAAACAAGTGAGCGAAGTAGTTATTCTACTATAGTCATAGATGAATCTTCTATAGAAGTTCGTGAAATTTAAAAAAACTTTGAATGTTTTTAACATTGATCAAGATGAGTCAGTTGACAATGATGTTTATCTTAGAAGAATTCATCTTAATCTCTTTGATGATGATTATCAATTTTAAATATGAAACTTAAGTGATGTAAAACTTGCATTTGATTATATTCATCTGAAGATTTGCTTCTTGCAGCTTTCACAGAATGAGCTTGACATGAATCTTGTGCTCGAGTTCATTATTGAAATAAATCAAGATGTCATTCAAATAAGCTGTATAGAACTTATTTAAATGTTCATGAAGAGTATTGTTGATGTACTTCTGAAACGAGACAGACTCATTACATAAATCAAAAAGCATGACTAGATACTTGAATAATTCAAATCAAGTGTGAAAAATGATGAAAGCTTCGTTTTCTTCTTTGATTCAAAGTCGATTAAATGCAGAAATGATATTCAGCTTGATAAAGATTTTAACTCAACTTAGATGATTCAGCGTTTCTGAGATCAAAGATAAAGAATATCAATTCTTAACTGTGATAACGTTCAGATCTTGATAATTCATGCAAAAGCAAAGTTCTTCTTCAAATTTCTTAATGAAGAGAACAAAGATGATTGTCTGAAAGTGACTGACTTGAATGAAATCTTTGCTCAGATTTTCATTCAGATAACTAGACTGATCGCGTCAAGTCGAGTACTCGACTTGAAAAGTGTCGAGTCGAGTTGAAATTTTTTTGAAAAAGTGTCGAATCGAGTTGAGAAGTTGAACTCAAGCACTTGAATCGAGTTGAGAAGCTTGACTCGACAATTCGATTCGAAAACTCGACTTGACTCGACAAGATATTAGATAGATGTAAATAGCTTGATCGAACAGTCTACATGATTTTCCTTCATGACTTTCTATCATGTTTTCCCGTCATGACTTTCTATCAAAGTCAAACGATCTTCATGTTTTCTCGTCATGTTTCTCGTCATGTTTCTCTTCATGTTTCCCTTTATGTTTCTCTTTATGTTTCTCTTTATGTTTCTCTTTATGTTTCTCTTTATGTTTCTCTTTATGTTTTTCGTCATGACTTTCTATCAAACCTCTCTATCAAACAGTCTTCATGATTTCTCGTCATGACTTTCTATCATGACTTCTCTTCATGACTTCTCTTCATAGCTTTTCTTCATGACTTCTCTATCATGACTTTTCTATCATGACTTCTCTTCATGACTCTCTATCATATAATCTTCATGTTTCCCGTCATGACTTCTATCAAAAAGATAATGCAAAAAGGTAATGCAAAAGCAAAAAACCGGAAAAATTTCTATATTTAGTTCTCTTGACGTCAAGCTCGAGTTCTTGACGGGTCGAGTCGAGTTGACTCAATTCTCAGTCGAGTCGAGTTGAAAATGTGAGCAACTCGACTTCGAATCGAGTCGAATTTAAAATGTCAATTCAAAACTCGACTTGACGATCAGTCTACAGATAACAACGAAGTTCTAAAATTTCATCACAACTCATGTTGTACAAAGCGAAGATTGAGAATTAAGCATCTTCTTTAAGATGTATGACATGATCATGAGTTTGATGCAAAAACAAGATATCAACATTCTTCTTAAAGAAGATGTTTAAAAACTTGAAATATTTGAATAATAAAATTGTAACTGAATCAACATTTTTACTTTGTTAATAGATTTCAAGATTTTCTTGTGTCGTGAATGCAGTCAAATGAAATTTCTTTTTCATTTAATGAAGATTCAGACAATGATTTTTATCATACATACTTTTTTTTAATTCTTACTCAATTCAACACTTATTATGAATCTATGCAAGATTCTATATACTGTAGCGAGCGCTGCGCTAGCGTAGCGTTCTTTTTGCATCAAAAATCGCTTCTTTCTGCGCTTTATACTATAACTGTTTTCAATGCAAGAACTCTATGAGTTTATTTCTTTTCTATTTTCTCTCTCTTTCATCTGAATTTTCAATGACATCACAGCTTGAAATTGATTCAGTATGCTCGTTGAGAGTATTATTTGAATGATCATTGTCGCTGCGCTCATGATTTCTAAAAGCTTTCTCAAGTTCGTGATGTTCTCTTTTCATTGCATTGCTTTTCATTCTACTTTTCATCTGAAACATGTTAATAAAATGTGCTTGATTGACATTTGATCTCTGTTATACTCGCACGTCATTGTAGTGATATCAAGTACTCATCTCTCATGTAAAAATTGATTGAAGTCAATTTTTCTTTTGCATAGCTGCATCAATAATGCACTGTGAGACTTTGCATGATTCTTGTGCAGTCATAGATGTCGATGTGTCATTTCTGATGTCAGATATTGAAAATAAGCTGCGTTGAATTTCTCTTTTCAGACTACTCTTCATATTTGTCTGATTTGTTTCTGTATGAACATCAATCTTGTCATCACTTCAGTGCATTAATGCTCAGTTAATGATAAAGACAAATTATGTGCATCATCAATCATCTTGTTCATCGCTTCATTTTCAAGTATTTTTGCATGTTTCATCATTCAATGTAACTTTAGCGTGACTTCTTGAGATTGAATGCTCTCATGTGCAATCTGAACTCGTTGCAGACGTGTTTGATCTTTTGTTGATATTATAACTTTCACTGTTTTCAAAGAAGTCTGATTATCATTGTATACTTTGTATATCTTTTCATGACACTTTCGATTCTCTGTCGCTACATCTGTGAGATGTTTTGTTTTCGCGATCAATTCTTTCAATTTTTCATGATGAATGATGATTAAAATCAATCTTTTCAATCTCTTATTTAACTCTCAGTTAATTCTCATTGCAGTCATCATAAAAATTTTTCTACTGTCACTATCATTCAAGTAAACTCTTTGCTTCAATGCAAATATGTCAAAATGATGTTGACTTATTGACATTTTCTTGTTTACAACTATAACTATTCTTGATGATTCTGATCAGAAAGTCATTGTGTAAAGATGATTTCACTTCATTTTCATTTATTCAAGTGTTTCTTTCATTCACTTTTGCTTCAGCTGCAAAGATGTCTTGCACAGCTTTGATTTTCAATCTTTTTTGAGTATCAAGTTGTTGCAAATTCGACGCATCATCATCTCAATAACTTCATCTGATTTTTGAAAGTTCATGTTCATTATTGACTTTTGTATCAGCTTTCGTAGATGAATATTTATCGACGCTGTGTTTATTTCTATCTGTAAAGTCTTTGTTGATGTCACACGTTAGATGTTGATGATTTGTGACAATGCTCTTTCTTGTACTGATCTCAGCTTAACATTCAGATCTTTTTGATGACTCTTCACTTTCTGTGACATGTATTATATGATGACTTCGTGACTAAGCAAAGAACGTGTCATCGCGAAGTATATTTGCTTTCTCGTCATTACTGATGAGTCTCAAGTAGATTCAATAATTGTTTGCATGATCTTTTGTTTAATCACTAGTTTTGCTTCAACATAATGCATGTGAGTCACTCATTTCAGCTTGAAGTTCAATTGAACTTTCAAAATTCTGATATCTGATTTTGAGTCAATCTGATGTTTCATCAGCTTTACATTAACGTTCATATTGAATCACTTAAAGATTCTTGTAAAGTGAATCAGCTCATGCTTTGTCTTTAAAAACTTGATGTTGTACATTTTTGATCATTGTTTGCATCTATCATACATCTCGCTAAGAACTTTGCAGTTACGCTTCATGAATTTCTCATATGTTAAAATATTGATGTCATTTACAAAATCTGTAAAGCTTGTTTTCAATCTAATGTCATCACATGCTTCTAGCAAGTTCACGTTGTAGAACAGATATAATATTGATGATAGCAAAGAATTTTGTGATATGTTGATGTTCACGCTGCATTTCATCATCATGTAATCATTGATTGTGATTGTGATGCGTTGATTTCTCAGAAAGTTCTTCACAAATTCAAGAAGCAGTCTGAAAACTCTTCTTTTTTTCATGTCATGCAAGAGTTTGCTATGCGCTACATTGTTGAATGCACTCTTTTCATTCAAACTCAACAATGAAACTACTCTTCTTCTTGTATCACTTTATACAATGTGTATCTTTTCTGTAATCAGTTGCAAAGTTGTATCTGTTGATCTGTGTTTGCAAGCTTTCATCTGAATGTTCAATATTGAGTTGCACACTTCTATGATGTTTTGCAAACATTCAAATATGATGAATTTCAGTATTTTGCTCAGCATGTTAAATAACGCAATTAATCTATATATTTTTGCATTAAAGTAGTTTTTCTTGTCTGACTTTTGCATCATTATTGTGATCGCGTTCTTGAACTGAGTTGACTGTATTCTCTTCTGCAAACATCTTTCAAAAAGAGAGCGTATTTGTTCTGATGTATCGTTGACGAGTCTGCGCATTATTTTATTTATGTATTTTGTGTGTCTTGAAGTCTTGTTGAGCATTATCTTGTAAATGACTCTCTTAATCTTACGATGCATCAGCGAAACATTATTCTCAATCGAGAGCAAGTACTTGAAGTTTTCTGTGTTCAGCATGAGAATTTCTGAAGATGATGAAAAGTGAGTCTGAAACATCATCTTCGTCTTATTCTGTGCTATCATAGCGATGTTGAAGCATTTTGACTTGATCAGAGAAAGAATTGTCGTTTGAGTCAATGTGTTTGCAACTGCATTTCTTGCTCATTTCGCAGTTTTAAACAGTTCTCTCGAGAATTGTTTAATGTTCTGCATGATCTTTCAATATTCACTGCATTTCTGTTTTCTGATGATTTTGCTCTTCTTGTCACATGCTTGAATGTACTCTGTTCAGTTGTTGATGATTCAACAACTTCTTTTCATTCATTGCATGCTTTTGATGATTTTCATACACTTCTTCGTTCATTTTGCTTTGATCATTTCGTGTGATCTCGCTCAGAAAGTGAAAATCTCGATGATTTTCTTCAGTGCATTCAGCAGTTACTTAGTGTATTCATTTATACATTGACGTTTCGTCTTATGATTTAACAATGATTTCAACATTTGTTCTCTCAGAATATTAATGAACTTCTCTTCATTCATTGTCTTTCAGTTGCAACGCGATTTTCGCGCTAACTTTTTGCAGACTTTGAGATCTATAATTATCTGTATCGACAAATAATTTGAGAAGTTTTTCATTTCTTCGTTGATTTTGCATCATATTAATTGATTCATAATGTTGTTTATCGTGAAGATCAAATCTATTGTCATTTGAGATCTTTGATAATTTCTCGTAATTATGTCTTGAGATAACGTCAGCAATGCATCAACATTTGTGATAATTTCAATTAAATCATTTAACAATAGATGCTGTCTTGAGTAGAATGATTCTTTTTATGTGAAGTGATGCAGATTGAAGTCTTCTACAAGAATGCATTCTCTTGATATGTGTAACGTCTTTTTGATGTCAAAAAGACATTCTTTTTCATGAATGATTTTGTGATTTCTGAATGATAAATTGTATGCTTCGCGAATGTATATAACTTTCTGAGTCGTCTGTATATCATCTGTTAATGTCTGTAATGTAATCATGTTTACATCTTTGAAATATCATGTTGAGTATCAAATGTTGCTGTCAAATCTCTTGTTTATGTAGAAACAGATTCTACTTTCATTATTCTTCAGCATGAAGTCAACAATTGCTGAGCAGTACGCTTTGAAATTCTCATCAAATCATCAGAGTTCTTGAAGAATCAAAATGTCATAATTCTTTATTTTTTTCTCATGTAGTAACACTATCATTATCTTTTCTCTGAACTTGTGAATGTTATACTGTAGTATTCGAAGCTTCTTTTGCTGAAACATTAAAGTTTACATTCAAAGCTGTTTGATCTTCTCTTGAGCATTTGCAATGTGCTTGCTTCTTTTGTAAAATCTTCAAAAGAAGATGATATTAAAATTGATGTGATTGATGTTGACTTTGACTCATTTGTTTTTGACTTCTTGACTAGATGATTCAATATAGTGTTTTCGAATATGATGATCATGCTGAGCAGATGATTTTCATTTGTTGAACATCTCTGTTTTCTCTTCAAGTCATTGTCTATCAATGATTTCAGATTGATAAATGTCTCTGTAAACATCTTCAATGTCATTGCTTTGAGTTCTTTCTGCTCTTGTACGACGTGATATAGAGATCTGTGTTTCGTGACTCTTTTTATTCTCTCTTTTTCAATCTGTTGTTTATGACATTGAGAATCAAAGACTCTGTGTATATCTCAACATGTTTCACATTTTCACATGTCTCAAGTCTGTTTATGAAAACAGTGCTTTAAGTGATGATTTAACATGCAGTAAATGCATCTTTGTTTATTTCTGCATTTGTATGTCTTATGATTGTAGTCTTGATACTTTAAACACTGATGTGTTTTACAACTTAAATCATAAAACTGCGTGATTTTTATGTTGATCTTGTGATATATTTTCTCGTCAATTAGCTTGTTTATCATCTCAGCGCTGACTACGCATATCATCAGCAAGATGTATCTCTTTTGTTCATTATTCTTTATGAGTCACTCGACTTTTTCAATCATCATCTTCAAGTGTATATCTTTGTTGATCTTGATGAGTGCTTTCATCTTCTTCTTCTCTATGTCTTTAGACATTTCTTCAATCTTAATTTCATGTATCACTATCTTGAAACTGACTTTGCACAAACTTGCATTCAATGAAATCTCTTTGATTCAAAAATCGTTTTTCTTCAATATTCTCTTGCTGTCTTTGATCTTGACTTGAAATATCAATAAATCTGATCATCTCTTCATAGTTTCTATGTTCTTGCGCGTTAATAGCATCTCATTGACGTCAATCTCTCTCATTCATCTCACTATGTTCTTTGTTGTTGTCATCATGATTCTCTTGATCTTCTCTTTCTCTTTAACAAAGATTTTAATCTCAAATTTCTTGCAATGATTTTGCACTGATGACGCAACATCGACGCTGAGAACAAGATGATTCTCAAACGACGTCGTTAACTTCTTGTTTGCTCTTTTCACTCAGTTGTCAACATGTTTCTTCTTCTTCGCGAACTTCTTTTTGAGTCTGCTCGTTATCTTTTTCAATCTCTTCAGCTGATTCTTCATGCATCGATTGACAGTTAATGTAGCAACGCGTTGACGCGTCAGCTTTTCTATCATCTCTGTCAATCTTTTCATCTTCTTTCAGAGCATCAGCTCGTTGTTTCTACGTTCGTTAAGCTCATAAAGTACTCGCAGCTTATTCAATTTCTCATGTATATTCTTCGCTTTGATTAAATTCTTCTGCGAGATAATGATACTCGTCTCTCGCTCACTTACTGACATCACATTGACAATGCTCATCATCTGTCTCTGATGATTAGAATGAAGCGCAAGCATCATGTTGATGATGTTTTATTGTCAAAAAAGATTGATATCAATTTAATAAAATTTTGAGTTTCGATCTCAATATATTTTATCATACATACTGTTTTGAGAATAAGATGAAAACTGAGCAAAAGTTAAACTGTTCTTTGAACAAATAATCAAAGTTGTGTGACGTAATTTTGACTCATCAGAATTTAAATTAAAAGACGAGATTGATTCAAGATTCAAAAAGACATTGATTTTCTTTACAATGATGTTAAACATTTCAATGTTTTTGACATGAGCAGCATGATCAAAGCTTTGAGCTTTCAACTTAATTATATTAAGTTGTATAAAAGATTGATTGAATTGATCTGTTTAAAGAACAACAGAAGTTTTAGAAAAAGAAGAATTTCAACACTTGATTTTTAATGAATATTCTTTTTGAATAACTTAAAGAATACAACTAAAAGTTTCTTGTTTCAAATGAAAAACAAGACTGAATGAAGTTTGTTTCTTGTGATGAATTAAGTATTAGTTGACTTCTCGTAAGTGAACGAAAGATTATATTACTTCTTGTGAGCAGATGAGAAACTGAGTTGCTTCTTGCAAGTGAATTGAAGATTGAATTACTTTTTATGAGTGAACTGAAAACTGAGTTACTTCTTTTGAGTGAATGAGAAACTAAATTACTTCTTGCAAGCGAATTGAATGCTGAATTGCTTCTTATGAGTAATCTGTAGATTGAATTGCTTCTTGTGAGTGATCTGTAGACTGAATTACTTCTTGTGAATGATTCATGAACTGAGTTGCTGTCAGAACTCAGATCTATGAAAGTCAAAGCTCTTCAAAGAATAGAGAACAGACATGAGAACTATTCTTCAACGCTATCATCGATTTCTCAAATGAGAATCTGAGTCTATGAGAATCTCTATCGTTGATTCTCAGAGTCTCTGAGTCTATCAAGAGTTCAAGTTACATACAATCTTTGACGTTTCATCAATGATAAGAGTTCAAGTCACATACAATCTTTAAGAAATTTTGCATGAGTTGCATATAATTTCGCTTGTCTCATTGATGATGCTTAAGCTTAGTTTTCTGAGTATATAAAGAAGAATTCACTTCTGTATTTTGTAGTTTAGTGTTAACTTTCTATATGAATAGATATTACTAAACTACTATCAAATTTGATCGTATTATTTACGCGCATATTCTTTAGTATGACTGTGCATTTCTCAAGCTACTCACAATTTTAACACTCTACTTTATTGCAGAGACAATAGTTTGTACAATCAAAAAAGAAAATCGTTAACTTGAACAGCAATTCTTTGAATATGACATTCAATCTTTGTAGTGAATTTCAATCTTTTTTCATTCTTGAAGCTTCTGCGTCTCTGACTTAAACAATCATCATCACTGACGTCGTAGACGTACTCTTCAAGCATCATGATCAAGATATGACTTCTCTTGATGTCGTGATTTCATCTCTTGAAAGCAATATTTGCATGTCTTTCAAAAGCATTATCTCGTTTACTTTCATCATTCTTACAGAGCTTGCATTCGCTCTGCTTGATCAAATCTTTTGTAACAATAGAAAGAAGTTTCAATTGAACTTAATGAAGAGTCTTACACAGCATCAAGCGATCATCATCAATATCATGATCTCATCAATTTGATTATTTTCTGATTTTGCAAACGTTAGTTTGAAGAATTTATTAAAGACTCGTCATCATGCAGCATTGAATGAAAACATTAGAAGCATTTACATCGATATAGAAAGAGAAGAGAGACAGCGCACGCTGCTTCAGTCAAGAATGAAAGTCGTTGAGCATGAACTTTCGTTCATCACTCTCGACGAAATTCAAAGCATTATTGATGACGTAAAGATCTTGCAAAGACAACAGAATTATTTGAAGATGTGCGCTTGATGCAAAACGTTGTTCATTGAAAACATCATTCTGTTAAAAGATCTGAATCAAGCGTTTTGCACGTTGAACTCTGATTACTTTTTAACATGACGAAGTCGTGCATCTGATCATCTTGAATTAAAGTTTCGCAAAAGAATCATCGCTAAAGTCATAGAAAATTCTCTCGCTAACGATGATCTTTCTAAAAAGAGAATGATCACTTTTAAGATAATCTTCTTGAATAAGTTCTCAGAAGAGAAGAAGTTCTAATTCATCGTCAATGAGAATCTGAAGTTGTTTCTCAGAAAACTAAAGTTGAACTTCATCAAGATGAACTACATCAAAGATGATGACAAGCTTGATTACATCATGAAATATGTAAAGATTATGATGACGCACTATCTTCAACAGATTGAGAAAACTGTCGAGAAGAGAGATTGTAGAATCACATGAGTGAAGTTTCTTAAGACTCTTCAGCAATGCTTGCTTGACATGAAGTCACTTCAGAATCGAGTGAATGATTTATGAAATGTCATTATAAAAAGAAGTGATCAAACATGCATGTCATTCTTTCTGAAACTCAACAAGACACATTTTCAAAATTGTGTTGAAATCATGAAGTCTGAGAAAGTGCTATTGTTCAGATTTCTGAGTGAGCTACTTTCTTCAAACAAGATCAAGCTAATCATACTAACTTTCGCTCAATGAAGTAAGATGTTTTGTTGAGAATTGATGAAGTACATCAACATGCAGCATGCTTCAAACTATGCTCAGCAAAGTCAACAGTTGAAAATAAACTCATCTTTCAAGAATTGATCACACAAGAAGAGCTTGCAGAGTTCTTTGCAGAGAATCAATAATCGAGAAAAAGAAAAATACTTTGATAATTAACAAGAGCAATGAGAATCAGAACTGAGAAAAACAGTCTTTTGAAAGAAAAAATATCGCAAAGTCAGCGAGAAAGCGTGCTTCAGATGCAAATCTAAAGATCATGCAGAATTGAATTGTTCAAACTCATGATTCATCTTCTTGAAAGCTTTCTTCTCAGAAGCTTCTTCTGCTTCTAACAACATTCTTATTGTTGACGTCTTGAAAAAAGACTTAGTTTGATAAATTTCTCTCATCTATCAATCGTTCAAGAAAAGAAAGCAACTGAAGAGTATGAAGCTCAATGAGTCAATTCAATCAGTCAACTGTCTGTTGAACTGAACACGTTGACAATGTTGAAGAACTTTGACTCAGTCACAACATCATTCACTCTCATAGTCAAGATCAAGTCAGAATGTCTTGATCTTTTTGAAACTTAAGTCATGATGAACATTGAGTGTATGTTAAACGTGATTCATCACAGTCTCATGAAACGTTTAAATAAGATCGAGAATATTCATTCTTGAAAGTTCATGAAAATTTTCTTCAATGATAAATCAATGCAACTACACGAAACAATACTGCTTAATCTGAACATTCAGAACTTCAATGAGAGCAATCTATGCATCTTGAAAATCTTTATCGTTGTCGAATATGTTTCAGAGAATCTCATGTTAAATCTTTCATTCTTTAAGAAGCACAATCTCATTTACAAGTTTGTTCATTGATGCTTATGCTGAAGAATCTTGTGTGCTCAAAATGAAAGAAAGAAATTATTTCATCAAAGAACAGTTTCAGAATTGTCTTATGTGATGTTCAATGAAGCAAGACTCGCGTCAAGTCTTTTTGCGTGCAATATTCATCAATTTAGCTTTGTAAGAAAAGTCATTCTTAAGTTCTTTTGTTGACATAATCATCAGAAGAAATGAGAAGTTTCAAACGCTCAATCAACTCAGAATCTCAAGCAACAGATAGATTGATTGCATCGAGTCGAGTCATCGAGATTGAGTCAAGTTCTTGACTCGTCAAGACTCAATTCGAATCAGAATTCTTGACTTAAGTATTTGAGTTGAATTGAGATGTTCAACTCAAGTATTCAAGTCGAGTCAAAGAATTGAAATCGAGTATCAATTCGGAATTTTCAACTCGACTCGTCAAGACATGAAGATAGATAGATAGATATTCTATTATGACTCTCTATTATGACTTTCTATCATGACTCTCTATCAAATAGTCTTCATGTTTCTCTATCATAGCTTCTCTTCATGACTTTTCTTCATGACTTCTCTTCATGACTCTTCTTCATGACTTCTCTTCATGACTTTCTATCAAACAGTCTTCATAGTTTCCCGTCATGACTCTCTATCATAGCTTTCTATCAAAGCTCTCTATCAAATGATCTTCATGTTTCTCTTCATGTTTCTCTTCATGTTTCTCTTTATGACTTTCTATCAAAAAGATAATGCAAAAAGGTAATGCAAAGGCGAAAAACCGGAAAAATTTCTATATTTAACTCTCTTGACGTCATTTTCGATTTCTTGACGAGTCGAGTTGAGAACTCGAATCGAGTATCGATTCAAGATCGATATCAGATCGAGTCAGAATGTTGAAATCGAGTATTTGAGTCGAATCAGAAGATTGATATTGAGTACTTGAGTCGAGTCAGAAGATTGATATCAAAACTTGACTTGATGATCAGTCTAGCAACAAAGCATCACAATACACGTTCAATTGCTTCTAGATGCTTTGTACAATTCTTTGAGTTTCTCAGTGACAGAAGAAAACTCTCGATTCACACAGATCAAGAATATGATAGTCGATCAATTCTTAAATGTTTCAAAAGAATTTGCGAATTTCGCGAATTTCTTCACTCAAAAAGTCAAAGTTCTTTCGACTTATGAGTCTCATAATCATGCTATTTACATCAAGAAGAGTCGTATCATTCTTTGAGATTCTTTGTACAATCTTTTCGCAGTTGAACTCATTGCACAAAAGATGTATATTGAGAAACAGCTTCAAGCAGACATGATATGATATTTCATCTCTTCAGCTGAGATGCTCATGCTCTTTACATCTAAAAAAGATGAAACGCTGCGATCATGCATTGATTATCAAGAACTCAACGCAATCATTCTCAAGAATAAATGTTCTCTTTCATTGATCAATGAAGCTTTCAATCATCTTGCAGATGTCAAGTGATTTATCAAGCTTGACATCAAGAATGCGTTCAACAAATTTTGCATATGAGAAGAAGATGAATGAAAAACAACATTTTGTACAAGATTTGACTTATATGAGTATTTCGTGATGCTTTTTGATCTCATCAATGCATCAACTTTCTTTCAGATCTATATGAATCAGACTCTGTTTGAATTTCTCAACATTATCTGTCTCATTTATCTGAATGACATTCTGATATTCAGCAAAATTCGCGAGAAACATGTTCATCACATACAACAAATTCTTGACAAACTGCAGATTTTAAAGCTCTACATCAAGCTCTTCAAATGCAAATTCTTCAAGAAAGAATTATTCTTTCTAGAATATAAAATAAAGAAAAAAGAAATTTCAATGAAGAAGAATCGAGTGCAAATCATTTGAGATTAATTACAATCAAGAATGATGAAAGAGATTTAAACGTTTCTCAACTTTGTCAACTTATATTGTTGATTCATAAAGAACTATTCAAGAATAGCATCATTCTTGATTAATTATCTCAAAATGAGTCTCTTTTTTAACGTAAAGAAGAGATGAATTCTCAAAGAATAAATGAAGTGAATTAAACTCATCAACAGTGCTTGAAATGCTTTTCAGAAGCTGAAAGCTGTCTTTGCTCAAAATGTTGTTCTTCAACACTTCAACTCTGCGAAAGTCATAAGATTGAAGATGAATGTCTCTGAATTTGCAAAGAAAGTGATGATATTTCAACAAACAAATATCACACTTGAGAATTTACATTGACACTCAATAGTCATCTGATCAAGAAAGTGACAATCGATTGAATGAACTATGATGCACATAATCAGAAAATGTTGATAATCATTAAAAGCATGAATCATTGAAAACATTATTTAGAAGAGACTTGACATGAAATAAAGATAATCAACAATCATGCAAATCTTTGACACTTCATGACAACAATCAAGCTTTTTTGCAGATAAATGAAGTGAGTCAACAGATTTACTGCGTACAACTTCAAGATCTTCTATCAAAAGAAAGTGAGCAACTTTGTCAATGACTTATCAAGAAGACTCAACTATGAGAAAAATATCAATGCAGATGAGAGAGAATTTACTTGTGATTTAGCATACATGAGAAAACTCTTGAAGAATCTTTCAAATCAGTCAGCGTCAACGCTCGTCATCTTCACTCGACAGTTCAAGACTCTGAGTGTCAAGAATTATGAAAAGATAATCATTAAATCATTTGAAAAGATTATCAACTTATCAACGTCTGCGAGAAGAATCAGAAAAGTTTCTCAAACTTTAAAGAAACTTTTGACTGCTGACGAGAAGTTTCAATGATGATTTCAAAACATCATTATTTCTCGTCAGAAAAACATCTGCTTTCGCGAGAATATTAAGTCAACGTTTACTACTGTTGCTGAAACTAAGAAAGATGTTTATCTTCACAAGAACATTGAGTCAAGATCTATTACTGTCGCTGAAACTAGAGAAAACATCTGTCTTCGCGAAAACATTGAGTCAACGTCTACTACTGTTATTGAGACTAGAAGAAACATCTGCTCTTGCAAGAACATTAAGTCAACGTTTATCATTATTGCTGAGATTGAGAGAAATATCATTCAGATGAGATGAAAACGCAGAAGAGTAAATTCTTCTGCTGAAGAAAGCAAATGTTTGATCATGAGTCAGAGCAAAAATTCAATCATGTGTCATTCTGCTAAAGAGAGCGAATGTTTGATCATGAATCAGAGTGAAAGTTCAACTATGTGTCGTTTCGCTGACGAAAATGAATGTTTGATCATGAATTAAAGCAGAGTTTTGACTATGCATCATTCTGTCGAGAAGAGCGAATGTTTGATCATGAGTCAGAGCAGAGATTCAATTATATGTCATTCTGCTGAGAAAAGCGAATGTTTGATCATGAGTCAGAGCAAAGATTCAACTATGCATCATTCTGCTAAAGAGAAGAAAGCTTTAATCACGAAAGAGAAAGTGAACACATCAAAAAGTCATTTTGTTGCGATTCAGAATGATTCAAATAAGACAGAGAACGCAGTCTTGAAGTTTACAAAAATTCATAAATGCTTCAACTCATTGATATGAAATGATGTTCTGACTTCAAGCTTTGTCGACTTTGCAAGCTACTCTTTCAAGAATCTGACTCAACTGATATGCAAACAGCAAAAAATGAATCATCTCATCATCACAGTCTTGCAGTTATCAAGATAATCTGATGATTCTCAGATATTTTCTGAAGCTTTAAAGTTCTTTCAGCTAAGCAGATATTGCAACTGATCGTTCTGTATGCAACTATTCAGTATGTCATTGATCTTTCAGCTATCATGTATCTCTTTCTCTAGCTCAAGATCTTTCACAAGCGACTCATTCAATTCTCTTTCTCTTGAGCAGAAAGATTCTAGCAAGCTGACATTGAATATTGAGTGTATGCACATCTTTGAAGACAGTTCAAGACGATAGACTTGTCTGCTCAGACACTTCAGAATTTTATACAATTTGTATTTTCTGACTTCAAGTTTCTTGAAAGACTTCTTGATTCAAATATTCTTGACATTCAATCACATCAATTGATTGATGAAATACATTTTAGTTGAATGTTTTTTGTCATGCTGAATCGCGTAGTCAACGTTTGTCTTTGCAAGTCTGTAGCGAAGATTCTCGTGCAGTCTTTTCATTCTCATTGCGTAGTTCGTGATTGACTCTGATTTCTTTAAGTGACTCTTGACGCTGAACTTCATTCTTGAGTGTCTTTCTGTGATTGCAAAGAATGATGTTATCAATGTTGTAATATAAACGCTGTTATTGTAGAAGAACTCAATCATGACAAGAAGATGAACTTAATTGTTTTAAACATCATTGCAGTACGCTCAAAGATAAGTCTCAAGAATTTGATTTTGTCTTTCAATTTGATCATTAATGCAAGAATGAAACGCAATGCTAAGTTTTCGCTTGATCAGAAGATGATAACACAACGACGTTCAAAAGTGTGATGTAAATACGAAATCTCTGTCAGAAATTATATCATCAGAAGCTTCATGATATTAAATTACTCTGTCAAGAAAGAAATCAATCAGATCAAAAACAGTCATTGTCTTTCAAGTAGAAATGTAGTGCATCATCTTGAAAAGACGATTGACTACAATTATAATGCTGTCGTAAAAGATGTTTAAAACGCTTGTGCTGTCAGAAAGATTGATAATGAAGTTCATGATAATGCTTTCTCATACTTTTCGAGAAATGAACAGACTATTCAGAAACTCTCAGATTCTGCGACGTAATGTCTTATGTTACTGACATGATCTACAAATTCTGCAGTATTTCTTAATGTTCTTATTTGCAAATGATCAGTTAAAGATTCATTGAACAAGCTCTAGACATCATTAAAAGTTGAGATGTTTTGCAAGAAAGTTATCATGATGTCGTTTTATAATCTTTGCTTTAAATTCATTTTATGCAAAGACATAAATAAATTCTTGAAATATCATGATGTCATCTGTGATTTTCTTCGATCAGTTGATTATGAAGACGCTGAAGTCAATCTCAGTATCACACATGCTTGAGTTTTTCTTTTTCATTAATTCTCATACTTTATTGAGATTCTTTCATTGCAAACATTTCATCAAGCTCGAAAGTAAGTCGTTAATATTGTCACGAAAGATCACGAGTATGCATAAAACGAAGTAAAAAGATTGATAGTTATTTAGCTATCATTAGAAAGAAAAAAAGAAAAGAAAAACAAGACTTTCTTGCTCAATCATTCTCATCAGTACTCGACTCAACAGTCTAAAAAAGTCGTTAGCAGATGCAGAAATTGATACATGAATAACTCACGAGTTTTATATGATATGTATATCATTCAACTTTCACTTTCTTGAAAATTTGAAAGTTAATGAAAGTAAACTTTTGCAACTATTAATCAGATAGCACAAAACATGCACAAGCTATTATATTGACAGAATAAATGAAATAAGAAACTTATATCAAAGCTCACTGCATTCTTCATCTCTTTGATGATAAACTGCGTGATTGACGTTGAAGACGAGAAAAGAGAAAAAATCATCAACAGAAATGAATCAGATGAGAGTGAAGACAGAGAGACACAAAAGAGCAAAGAGAACAAGAATGAAGATGATATCACAGAAAAGCATGTTTCAATTGCAACAGAGACATTCTGATCTTTCAAATGCATTGCAAGAAGAGTCAGAGCACTCTGAGTCTGAGCGATCAAGACGAGTCAAAGATTGTCATAGTTTTCAATCTGTTTTTACAGATCTTCAATGATCTTGTTCTGTCTTGCAATTCAACACAGCAGATCATTGATTCAAGTCTTTTGTGTTGTCATTTGCTTTTGCATCTCTTTGCAATTGATAGTTGCATCTTCAACATTTTTCTTCATTTCGCTGATGTTGTTTCTGTTTATCTTGATATCAAGAATGAGAAGACGCAGCTTCTTCTCAATATATTCTTCAAATTTAAGAAACATCTGACTTTGAGCTGAATTGAAAGAGAGATCACAAGAGACGATCATCATCTTCTTGATCACAGACTCAGAATCAGATACAACAAAGAACGAAGAGAGACTTGCGTGAAATCAAGAAGAAAGAAAGCTTAAGCAAAGTGATGAAGAGACAGAACTGACGAAGTCAAACTCGAGATCAGATGTAATCTTGACATGAGAAGAGTTTAAGCAAGACAGAGAAGTGCTTAAGTCAGGCGAAGAGAGAGCAGAGCTGACAGACATGAGCGTTGAATCACTCTTAAATGCTCTAAAAAGCATCAATTAATCATTGAATTTTCACATCTTAAAGCTACTGAAAACTGAAAATTATACTTACGACTCATACTTGCAATTTGTCTTGATAACGACGCATAGTGCGCATTTCTTGAAATTTCTTTCAATAGAAAACTTTATTTTTACACAGTTTACATTTCTTTTCATGCACTTTTTACATCTATTTAAGAATTGTATTGCAATCTCTTTGCTGTACACATTCAGAGCTGTTTTGTTATGCTGAGTTAATGACGTAAAATTTCTCATATAGAGAGAAAGAGAGACAGATCTCTGATCAAAAATGACGTGAGAATAAGAGAATCAAATGCAAGCAGCAGACACAGCAAGCGCGCTGACGCAAGACGAAGAATCAATAGCAAAGAAAGCAAGCAGATGTAATGCAAGCACATTTCATGTTTTAAAAGAAAGATATGATGAAGAATTGCATTACTCACTTCTTTTAAACTTCTTCATCTTCATTCAAGATATCATCAGCTCATCATCATCAAATCAAGAAGCTGATTCATACTCATTATGATCATGATACTTGAAGAAATTGTACAGAACTACTTTATAGAATGAATAAAAGATTGAATAAAATAATGAGATGAAAACTGAATGTGAGAACGAAAGTTGAAGAAGAAAGAAAGTTGAAGATCACGCAAAAAATAAAAGAGATGAGTCGATGAAAATTCATTACTTCACAACAAATAAACATAAACATCGATGATCATCATTCTTGCGTTAGTCATAACAAACAACAGAAGCATCGCTTTTCTGTTCACTGTTTACTTCTACTATCTGATACTATCTTCTGCTCATTGTCTGCTTCTACTATCAAGTATCGTTGTCATGATGAATTGACATATAGAGATTAGATCAGAGACTAAAGTCAGAGACTGAGTTGAAGATCAGATCTGAGTTAGCTCTGAAACTCTATGACTTTGTCAAGACATCGTTTAGACTTCGTCATATCTTCGACTTAATATGTCATAAGTTATGTCGTGCTTGACTTGACAATGCTTGACAAACTCTCTATAGTTGATCGTTTTTCTCGAGTTATCGAGAGCTTCTTAATAATTAACTCTATCATAATATATATTCATTCTGTGTCTGCTTAGAATATCACATTGTCATATCATTCTTATAGATCTCATCTATTCATTTAGTAAACTCAATCATCACAGTTTTAATTATTTCAAACTCTTCTTAAAGATGATGATTTGATATTCAAGCATGACAACAGCAACGCGATTGCAACAAAATTGAAACGACGATGTCTCGATCTTGCGAGACATCATATCAGAAAACGAACGTTGCATAACGAAATCAGAAAGCGAAGAAGCAGAAGATGAACTCTCTCTTGATATTGATGAACAGCTGACACAAGCAATGTTTCAACGCGATGAACTGCAAAAGAAACAGAAGTTAGCAGCTATTTGATCAGAGATTGAAACTCTGCAAGTCATCGAAACGACGAAGAAAAGTCATCAAGCTTTCACTTGAGCTTTCACAAAGAACTTGAATGATCTACACATCATCTTCATAATGTCGATGATGACGAAATGAAGTCATCACGAAATCATCTTGCAGAAGCGAAGATCTTCAATGTCTTTGAAGAAGTATCATGACAAAATCATAAGAGAACATAGAGAGTGAATTCGCGATGTCAAAATCTCATTTCAAAATATCTCTTGACATTTTGAAAGTGATGAGAAAAAGATTTTGTACTGCATGATCTATCTGAAGAGTGAATCAAAGAAACTTTGATTCAATCATGAAGAGACTATGTCTGCAGCTCAGCAGATGTGATTCAATTTTATTGACTTTCTTCTGAATCTAATCGAGAACTCGATGAATCGAAGCATAGACGTGACTCAGCAGTACGCGAACGCATCGCAACGTTCAAATCAGATGATATGAACGTTTGCAGCTTATCTGAGCATTCTGAAACATCAACTTTCGTTGTATAGTAATAAGCATAAGCGAGCTCATCTATTCATCAAGTTGAGATCTGAGCTGCGCATGATCATTACTAATGTGCAGTCAATTTCTATCACATGAGATGTGTTAATCAATCTTGTCGCTTGATTGAAAACAAATCTGCGAAAAGAACACGTCTTGTCGTTGAAACGATTTCAAGACGAAGACTTGCATGATCGAGATAAAATCAACAAGAAAACTCATTCAAAGCGAAAGAAATCTCATTGATCAACTAGACTTGATTCTTCGTCAAAGACAAGCTCACATGCTTCATCACATTATAGCAAGAATTTGTTCAACATAACGTGCTATACATGCAATCGAAAGAGTCATTACTTTACTGATTGTAGAGACGAAAAGATCAAGAATAGATCAAAAGAATCTGATGCAAATCGAGTATTCATCGATTCAATGTCACATATGAGTTGTTTCAAGATTTTGAAAAAAGATAAGTTCTTGATGAATGCTTCAAATCATCAAGGAAAAAACAAGAATTTCTCTTCGTAAAGATTCTTATATATAAAGAGCATGTAATTCAGAAAGATCAGAAGACAGAAACGAAGATTCACATGAATATTGATGTCAAGATGAACGTGATTAGTCAACATTTCATCATCGAGTAAGATATATCATTGCTGAACGTTGATCTCTCAAGATTTATCTGAATGAACGATCAGAATGTTTATTGTTATGACATCTATAAAATGTCTTATTGACTGAGAGACAGCTGAAGCATAGAGAGAAAAGATATAAGTATCTTCTATGTTATTAACAAGAAAGAATCTTTCTTGATTCTGAGTATGTCAAGTATGCAATTCAAGCGTATTTGAATAGACATGATCACAAGAACATGACGTTTCGATGTGAATGAGCACGCATTTAAGTTGTTCTTTGCACAAGTATTTGCAAAAGCTCTTCAAGATGAGTCTACTGTGTATGCTCTTGTCATGATCAACATCATCAAAGAGTCGATTGTTGAACATCAAGTGAAAGCAATGAATAACGTGATGAGTTGTATCACAAATGCGCTCAAAACGCAGACTTTACTCGTTGAATTGAAAGAATACGAAGATGTATTCTTGATAGAAAGTGTCAACAAATTGCTTTTGCATGAAGATCATGATCATGCAATCGAAATCACTGCAGAGTCATCATATGAATCGTTGTATAATCTGTCGAACACAGAGTTAGCGATCCTGAGACAATATCTAGACAATGTCTTAGCGAAAGAATGAATTAAGCACTTCGTCAGCTCGACTGATGCGTCTATTCTATTCATTCTCAAAAAGAATGATAGTTTTTGTTTATGCATGAACTATTGAGATCTGAATAAAATCACTGTCAAAAATCGTCATTCACTGTCTCTAATTAGTGAAACTCTAGACAGACTCAATAAAGTCAAGCAGTTCACTAAGTTAAATCTGAAGAACGCTTATCATCGTCTCAGAATTCAACGTGAAGACGAGTGAAAGACGACGTTTTGTACTCGTTATGATCACTTCAAATATATGATCATGTCGTTTGATTTGATCAACACGTCTGTCATCTTTCAGACTTATATTAATAAGATCTTGACAAAGCTTTTAAATGACTTTTGTGTTGTCTATCTGAATGACATTCTAATCTTCTTCGTAGAGAAGACTGATCACGTAAATCACATGAAGCAGATTCTCGAGAGATTAAGAAAGTTCAAGCTATATGCTAGCTTGAAGAAGTGTGAATTCTTCATCACTAAAGTGAACTTTCTAAAATTTTTCATATTCATTGAAAGCATTTCGATGAACTCAAGTAGAATAGACATCATCAAAACGTGATTCAGATCGAAAATGTATCAAAAAATACAAGTTTTTCTGAAATTTGTCAATTTCTATTGACGTTTTATACATCACTACTCTCAGATAGCAAAGTCTTTAACAGAACTGCTGAGAGATAGTGTAAAAGATGTAAAAACGAACTCATTCATATGATCGAGCGAAGTGAAACAAGCTTTTAATCAGCTTCGCGACGTTTTTATGAAAGTGTCTATTCTAAGACACTTTGATTCAGAGCGACATATACACATCGAGATCAATGCATTCAATTATGCAGTCGCGAATATTTTGTCTCAGTCAGATGACGAAGATCAGTGACATTCAATTGCATTCTGATTCAGAATGATGATAAACGTTGAAAGAAACTATAAGACACATAATCAGAAGCTTCTAATCATAGTAGCAATGTTTAAACACTGACGACACTATGTGAAAGACAGTTATCATACTGTTGAAGTTCTGACTGATCATAATAATCTGAAGAGTTTTATGAACGTTCGAAAGCTAAACGAAAAACAAGTCAGATGAATCATGAGATTGTTGATCTGCAACTTTGAAATAGCACATAGATCAGAAAAGACAAACTCGATCAATGCATCATTGAGATGATCTGACTATAAGAATGAGAACATCTCTGCGAATTGTTTGCTGCTCACTCTGCAGCGAAAGCTGACTAGAATAGAAAGCTTAAATAGCTTTATATTCGTAGCGATCAGAGAACTATACTGTATACGAGTGATTAACGATGTCAAGAAGACGTTCGTTCACAGCATAAGTATGAACAGATATTCAGCAGAACATGTCGAGAGCAGACTGCAAGATGAAACTCACTGATAAACATGAGTGATTAACGATGTCGAGAAGACATTCGTTCACAGTGTCAGTGAACAAAGATATTCAGCGAAACATGTTGAAAGCAGATTGCAAGATGAAATCTACTGTACACAAGTGATTAACGAAGTCGAGAAGATGTCTGTTCACAGTGTCAGTGAAAACACGAGTATGTGTTCAGCAGTGCATGTCAGAAGTATGCTGCTGAGAGTCATGACTTTAACAGTGCGAGAAACGCATCTAGATGAAGTACATTTCTTGAGAAGTAGAATCTTTCAATTCGAATCAACAACTTCAAAGAGCACAGACGTTGAAACGTTGACTCATAGAAATCACAACGTAGCTGAGAAACAGCTTAATTCTGTTGCTGAAACTGTTGATTGCAAACAACTTGTTTCACATGCAATTATCAGAGTATTGACAATTCATGAAACAACATACAACTTCAGTAGTAAATTTGTAGTCAAACTCATCAAGATCTTACAGCAAGAAGATGAATTTGCTGTGAGATTAAGAGCAGATGAAACGACGAATATATGAAAGAGTGACGTTGAAGCTTGAACATTGAATAGTCAAGAAATAATAAAGTACAACAGATCATTGTATGTTTCAGAAGATCTTTCTGTCAGAGAAGAGTTATTGAAACGTCATCATGATGACTCGTTGACGAGACATTTTGATGCTGACAAGATCAGTGAGCTATTAGATCGCAAATATTACTGAAAAAGTATGATCAAGAATGTCAAAGAGTATATAAATACTTGTGACATTTGTCAGAGAGTAAAGATGAAACGTCATCTATTATATGACGAGTTGAGATCGTTATCTCGACTCACAGATTCATGAAAAGAAATCACTATGAATTTCATAACAAATCTGTCGTCTAGTAAATGAAAAGAAGTCGTGTATGACTCGATTCTCGTGATAGTCGATCACTACATGAAGATGACGCGTTATTTGTCTACAAAGAAGACTCTGACTGTCGTAGAGTTAGCAAAGTTGTTCTTTGAGCAGATTGCTTTAAAATATGAGATATCAAATAATATAGTTATTGATAGAGATAGTCTATTTACCAGTGCATTCTGATCAAAGATCTGCTATCATGCAAAGATGAAACAACAACTAAGCATTGTCTTTTATTCGCAAACAGATGATTAAACAGAATGACAGAATCAAACGCTGAAACATTATCTACGAATATATTGTTTCAAAAAGCAAGATGACTGAGCTATGCTTCTACTCGTAATCGAGTTCATGTATCATCAGACGAAGCACTCTTTATTGAGCTGTAGTTTCTTTAAAGTCATGTATAACTATAAGTCAATCTTTGACATATGCATTGAGAATGATGCTATGAAAGAAGAAGTGTCAGCAGCAAAAAAACACATTGAAATGTTGCAAGACGTGCAAAACACGTTGATGCAATGATGACAAAACACGATCAATGCTCAGACAAAGTACTATAATTGAAAACATAAGTCTAAGTTCTTTAATGTTGATGATTTAATCATGCTATCAGCAAAAAACCTGAAGCAGAAGAAGTCGAGCAAGAAGTTATTAAATAAGATGATAGAGTTCTTTTGTATACAAGAACTCATAAACAAGCAGACGTATCATTTTGATCTTTCAATTATCTATAAAGTTTATTCTGTCTTTCATGTATTTCTTTTAGAGTCATATAATCGTAGGCTAAATGATGATTCTATACTCGATTATCTCGTACTCAAGCTTATTGATAATGAGCAAGAATGAAAGATAAAAAAGATTCTACAGAAGCGAAAAAGAAAGAAAATCTTATATTATAAGATACAATGAAAAGAATATCTCATTGAATATGATCAATGAATATTGAGCGAAGATATGAAAGATGTCTCGAAGCTTATAGAAGCTTTTGAAACGAGGCTGAAACATGAACGAAAAGCATAATCACTCACTTTCAAGCATAAACTCATTATTAGAAAAGAAGAATCACTCTATTATGATAGTTTCGCTCTTTAATGAAATGATCACATATGTAAATCAACAGACAGAGAAAAAAAGCGCAAAGTCACTCAAACGCGCTCAACAAGAAAGCGCAATTATCACGACACAACAAACATCACTTCATCAAACATCTCTCACATGAGACAAGATTGCAGACTTCTTCTTCTCTCTCATTGTCAGATTTACATTGAGACGTGAAGACAGAGATTCAAGAGATAACAGATTGTGCTAAAATATATCAGAACAATTAGAAACGCTGACAAAATAATATATAATCAAGATTGAATGTATTGCAAAGCGCTTTACATTCAGAATTTCTCTGACAATGTCATTGACAATCATCATCTCTTTGAGAATAAGCTTTTGAATCTTTAGAAACTTGAGTTTGTGAACTCTTTCAAGATGATTCTTCACACAAGTCGTTGTCATCAACTTCTTGTAAAGAATTTTCTGATGAGCAGTGAATGTCTTCAGAGCAACGTTCTCTTCTTCATTCTCAATCGCACTATCATGAATATCTTGCAGACGAAAGAATTTATTGACAGTCAAAATGCAGATGTTAAAAATCTAGACATTGAATCATGAGTGTTTAGCAAACATATTAGATAAGTATACTCATTGCAATACAGAAACTCTCATTACTTGCACAGCGAGCACACTTCTTGTACATTGTCTTTCTTTGAAAGACGACATCACATCGCGATGCTCTATTCTCAATGTGTAGAACTCAAGCACACTTTATACAAATCACTTTATTTAGAATTTCAAAATCAGCAGCGCTTCTCTCGCTTATTTTCACAATTGACAGCTGAAAAGCATCAGTAACAACATCAAAAAGTAAGATAAATGAATTTCATCATTGTTCTTTGATTTCGCAAAGTCTGTGAATTCGACAAGATCATCAACGAAGCATCAATGATCATTTCTTCTCTCATTGTCTTTTGAATTTTCTCTTTGATAGTTGAGATGTACTTAAAAGTTTGAATAGTAGAAGTGATGAGCTTTCGATCAGAATTTGACAATGTCTGCATCATTATGAGCGATTCAGCATCAGCAACATCAGCAGCATCATGATCATTACATCTGATTGATGTCTTTTGAGCAAACTTATAATACTGTTAGTTGCAGTAATAATCATGAAATCTCAAGTTGTGACATCACTTACTTTCATAATGATCTTGATCTGAGCATCAGTTAACTTCATCATCTTACAACTCTCTTTGAGCGTTGCTGCGCATTCACGACTCATGATCTAGATCTCTTACTCTTACTATACAGATATACTCAAAGTTTGTCAAAAGTAATCACATAATAATAAAAATATGATCATGATTGAAAAAAGATGAAGTTGAAGAAAATGAGAAGTTGAAAGAAACTGAAAAAGCGATAAACAAATCAACAATTATTATTCACTCTTGTCTATGCTCTATTGTCTTAACAACATTATCTATTTGAAAGATAAACAATGTCTATGTGCTATCTACATGTCATCATTGCTGTCATCTACATCAACTACACATCACATATACTATCTATAATGTCATCTATACGCATTATAATCGAAGACGAATCATCATTTGATCAAAAGTTTCTCTTTTTCTTGTTTTCTCACAAAGATTTGAAGATTTTATCGAAAGCTTCTAGAGTGAATCAATGAGTGCGCGTCATAGTTTATCAGAGTAAACAAAGACATTAATTATTGAGATTGAGAATGAACTCACTTAGAAGAAAAGACAATTGTCATGATGAATTGACACATAGAAATTAAATCAGAGACTAGAATCAGAAACTGAGTCAAAGATCAGATCTGAATTAGCTCTGAAACTCTATGACTCTGTCAAGACATCGTTTAAACTACGTCATATCTTTGACTTAATATATCATGAGTTATGTCGTGCTTGACTTGACAATGCTTGACAAACTCTCTATAGTCAATTGTTTCTCTCGAGTTATCGAGAGCTTCTTAATAATTAGCTCTATCATAATATATACTCATTCTGTGCCTGCTTAGAATATCACATTGTCATATCATTCTTATAGATCTCGTCTATTCATTTAGTAGACTCGATCATCACAATCATCTATAGAAGAAAAACTTCAAATTGAGCAAATCTTAATTCTCGCTACAATTGTCATCATGAGAATTCAAGTCTAATCGACGTGCATGCATTAATGAAAGAGAGCATCGAGATTATGATAACACACTGCATAACTACATAAAACATCTGCAAAGTGAGAGTTGAAATATAACAAAACAATGAAATAATTGTCAGAATTTAAATCTACGAGAATCAGAGAATAAACATAAATACTACTGCTGATTATTTAGAGACTCTACATGAGTCACAGAGAATGCTCAGCTCACGTTTACGAGAATCAGAAATTAAAGAATATGCTATCATCAGAATTTAAATCAGACACGAATGCTACTGCTAATCATTTAAAGATCTTATATGAATTGCAGAGAATGCTCAGTCTACATCTATGAGAATCAGAAGTTGAAGAATATGCTATCATCAAAATGTAGATTTACAAGAATCAAGAAAATAAACATGAATGCTATCACTGACTCTCTAGAAACTTAATGCTTGCGACTTGAAAAATAAAACAATGCTTACGCGCTATCAAAACAGAATTTCAAGAATCAATTACACACAGCGAACTCTGATGTCATGCTTTGCATAATGTCATCGCTTTTCTGCTTGCGATCGTTCACAATTCAACAACGAGAACGTTGTTATTAAAAGAAAGAATAATTGTCAAAACTCAGATCTATGAGAATCAGAGCTCTTCAGAAAATAGAGAACAGACACAAGAACTATTCTTCAACACTATCATTAATTTCTCAGACGAGAATCTGAGTCTATAAGAATTTCTATCATCGATTCTCAGAGTCTCTGTGTCTATCAAAAATTCAAGTCACATACAATTCTTAACATTTCATCGATGATAAGAATTCAAGTCACATACAATCTTCAAGAAATTTCACATGAGTTGCATGTAATCTCGCTTATTTCATTGATGATGCTTAAGCTTAATCTTCTGAGTATATAAAGAAGAATTCACTTCTGTATTTCATAGTCTAGTGTTAACTTTCTATACGAATAAATATTATTAAGTTACTATCAAATTTGATCATATTATCTATGCGCATATTCTTTAGTGTGACTGCGCGTTTCTCAAGCTACTCACAGTTGCTTCTTGTGAGCATATTGAGAGTGAGACTGAAAAGAAGCTACTTTGTTAACTTCAAGCGAGAAATTTTCTTCTTGTTGATTAAAATCATAGATCTTGATGAAAGATTGATAACAATGATTAAGACAGAAGAAAGAAAACAAGATGAGAATATTATGTTCAAAATTGACATCAATGACGTGATGATGAAGTTATGATAAACTTATGATGATGAGATATTGACTTAATTCAGTGACATAAAAGAATAGTTTTTCAATATATTTATTGAGAATCATTGTGATTTCGACAACATAAGTAATGTCATCGATTAAAGTAACTTGATCATCAAATTCTCAAAGTCTGTAAGAGTGAATTAATTAATGAAGAAAAAGATGATGTTGTTACATGAAGAATTTATTCATAAAAACATAAGCAAAGACTTTATTATCAATCAGAGCAAGAGTAAGAACTTTAAATTGAGCTTGACGTAAAATACAGAATACTATCATGTGATTATCTTTGAATGTCAAATTGAATTCAAAGAGTTTCAAGATAAATTTAGCAGAAAACCTTTTATATGATTGAAGTGAGAGTGAAAAGATTGAGACTAGTAAACAAGATGATATGTATACAGATTTCTGAGCATGACTTAGCTCAGAAACTAAACTTTTTTTGCAAACAGCGAAACTTCTTCATTTATATTGATGATATCACTGTTATAAACATTCATGATATGCAGAGTGAAGAGCTTTTTATTTGAGCATTCTTTAACAATTTTGCTTGAATGTTGCAACTTGCAGTAATAGCACAGCTTTTACTTGTTGCAAATTTTCTTGATTTCAGAAATGATCAGAATCTCATCTTGAATGATGATAATAATGAAGCTTAAATTCATTGATTCATCAAGAAACAAGAGAGAAAGAGATGAAGATACTGTTAAAACATCAGTCACAAAAGTGATGATTTTTGAACTTAAAAAGTTATTAATCAATGCAGAGATGCTCTTAACTTTGATAAATGAAATGATGATGAAGACGAAGCAAGATTGATGATGCTTAAGCTGTTGAAACTCTTCATCAATGTCAAAGAAGGCTTGAATTCATTGATGAAAGATGAATGATCAAATTTTATTGAGATTTCAGCAGAAAAAAATGACAATCTGAGTGAAATAATTGACATTGTGCTTCAGACAGTTAATTAATGAGAAATCTTTCATCAAAAAACATTCTTTCTTTTGATAGAAGAGATTGTAGTAATCAACAAAGCTATTCATGTCTTGCTTCAGAATTTCACGAAGATATAAATGAGTAAACTGATCATCAAGTCGAGTTTTGATATCAATCTTCTGACTCGACTTGAATACTCAATTTCAACATTCTGACTCAATCTGATATCAATCTTGAATCAATACTTGATTCAAGTTCTCGACTCAACTCGTTAAGAAATCAAAAATGATATCAAGAGAGTTAAATATAGAAATTTTTCCGGTTTTTCATCTTTGCATTATCTTTTTGCATTATCTTTTTGATAGAAAGTCATAAAGAGAAACATGAAGAGAAACATGAAGATTATTTGATAGAAAGCTTTGATAGAAAACTATGATAGAAAGTCATGACGAGAAACTATGAAGACTGTTTGATAGAGAGTCATGAAAAGAAGTCATGAAGAAAAGTCATGAAGAGAAGTCATGAAGAGAAGTTATGATAAAGAAACATGAAGGCTATTTGATAGAAAGTCATGATAGAGAGTCATAATAGAAAGTCATAATAGAATATTTATCTATCTATCTTCATGTCTTGACGAGTCGAATCGAAAATTTCAAATCGATACTCAATTTCAGCTCTCTGACTTAACTTGAATACTTGAATTGAACATCTCAACTCAACTCAAATACTCAAATCAAGAATTCTGACTTAAATCGAGTCTTAATGAGTCGAGAACTCGACTCGATCTTGATAATTCAACTTGACGCGATCAGTTTATAAATGAGCATTTTCTGTCTTGAAAGAATTGTCGCAGCAATGATGTAAATTGTGTTATTAATCTGCGAAGATGAAAATGATACAGAAATCATTGACTCAATATTGACTCATTAGATTGTGAGTTTTCTTATCTATGATGAATCATGACTCAACATAGATGATCTTGACTCGATGAAAGAAATAATGATTGTCATTCATGTTCATGCGCTGTATCAGACTCTGCTCTCATGCATTCAATTGATCTTTGTTTTTCTTATACTTAAATATGTCAAGAAGCTTCTTGAATTTAAAAGAAATGAAGACAATGACAGAATTTGCAAAGAAGTGAACAATGAAGAAAGATTAATTGTTCAAGATTTGTGCAATGATCTGAGTTATCATTGCAAGAAACTGAGAATTCAACTCTATATAAATTGAAGAACTGAGAACGATAAACAAGAACAAAGTGATAACATCATGTTGTCAAACTTGATTTTGAAGCTCTTGCATTGTACGAAAGATCTTAACTGAATTTTCGATTATACTTTGAGTGAACTGTTCAACAACACGCTCATCATCAATCAAGAGATTGTAAGATGACTTCATTTAAGCGAAAGAATAACTAGACGAGATTTCAATGTATGAAAACGTTGCAGAAAGAATAAATCTTTCGTAATGTCAGAAACTGAGCTAAACTAGAGATACTATCAATATAAAAGACTGATATTATTTAAACTGATCACGTCGAGTCGAGTCATCGAGGTCGAGCTGAGTTCTCAGCTCGTCAAGACTTGATTCGAGTCAGAATTCTTGGCTTGAGTATTCGAGTCGAGTCGAGATGTTCGACTTAAGTATTCAAGTCAAATCAGAGAGTTGAAATCGAGTATCGACTCGAAATTCTCGACTCGGCCCGTCAAGACATGAAGATAGGTAGGTAGATATTCTATTATGGCTCTCTATTATGACTTTCTATCATGACTTTCTACCAAATAATCTTCATGTTTCCCTATCATAGCTCTTCTTCATGACTTTTCTTCATGACTTTCTATCAAACAGCCTTCATAGTTTCTCGTCATGGCTCTCTACCATAGCTTCCTACCATAGCTCCCTACCATAGTCCCCTATCATAGCTCCCTATCATAGCCCTCTATCATAGCCCCCTACTATAGTTCTCTATCATAGCTCTCTACCAAACGGCCTTCATGTTTCTCTTTATGTTTCTCTTTATGTTTCTCTTCATGTTTTTCTTCATGTTTCCCTTCATGTTTCTCTTTATGACTTTCTACCAAAAAGATAATGCAAAAAGGTAATGCAAAGGCGAAAACCCGGAAAAATTTCTATATTTAGCTCTCTTGACGTCATATTCGATTACTTGACGAATCAAGTCGAGTCAGCGAGTTCTGACCCGACTCGAGATCGATATCGAGCCGGGTCAAGATGTTCAACTCGAGTATTCGAGCCGGATCGAGATATTCGACTTGAGTACTTGAGTCGAGTCAGAATGTAGGTATGAAAACTCGACTTGACGATCAGTCTAATATTATTATTACTTTGATAGAATCTAGATACAAGACAATACATCAAATAATGTACAAGATGAAAGACAAAGAGCAAAAAAAAAGAATGAGAATTCAACTTCTACATACATGAATCGAGCAGAATCAAGACTAAACAGTAGTTCTATGACTTAAGATTGCAGAGATTCGCGCACACGACTGAGATGATTGAAACAGAATTGTTGAGACTAGATTAAGATGATGATGACTAGATTGATGACTTGATTCATTGAACTGCGAAACAGATTCAATGAATCGAGATTATTTAAAATATCGACGATCTATGTTCTAAATTGAATTGATAATCTGACATCATGACAATGACTTTCTTCATGACTCTCTATCAAACATCTTTCATGAGCAAACAACGAGCACATGCAATGATCGTACTAGTAGAATGATACTGTAAATGCGTGTGCATTCTATCTATTTGTCGAAGAGAATCTATATGTAGTCGAGATCTTTCTCGACTCTTTTATCATCATCTGATCTCGATTTCTGCTCTTGATCAACTAACCTGCTTGAAGATGCACATGCAATCTCACGACAGTGTCGAGATAGTCATTTCAGGTCGAAAGCTTCTTCAATCTTCATCGTTGAGCGCAGCGACAGCGACAGCGAGAATAAGCATCGTCAGTTGTTGAAGGCGCGTCTATGTAAAGGTCGTCGACGAGGTAGGAAGTAAATTTTGGTGGAAAGTAGCGTTGATGAAGAAAGATGATTTCGAAGGTCATTTGAGATGATCATTTGGTAGATTCAGGCCTTTCAGCTAATCTGTATCAAACGTTAGTTATTGTCTAATATGGAAGCTTATTCAGCTTCATCGATGACCTTATGATTGGTGGAAATTGGTACTGGAGGTCCTTGAAAATGTGGCTGGGCTAATGCAATGTTCGACCCGCAGTGCAAACACCCTGTAACTCTGGGCAAGTAAGCGCTAACCAGAAGAGGCTTAGCGCCCGCACGCTTGAGATAAGGTATCGAGGCAACTGAACATCCCTATGGTATCACGTGGGTATGTATTTTTCCGAGCCCTACCTCAGCGAGCGAGCTCACCACACCCCAAGTGTTTTAACATCCAGAAATGTGTACGCGCGCCCTCGCGCTCTCTCGCATAGCCCCATTACGGTGTACCTCGAATATGGCTGCCGTGATCGGTTTTTAAGGGAAGCCGTGCCCCACCAGTCCTGGCACCTTCTGACCACAAGGTTGCTACCACTTTCGACACCACAATCATCCTTGACCTTTTCTCTCTATTTCGTACGATCATGAGCTGGAAAGCAAGGCAGGTCGGAAGTTTGTACTTCATCGCTAAGGTAGTGAGGTTGTATAATGCTACGAAGTAGTAAAGTGCCTTTATTTGCCGCAAGCGAGGAAATCCGATATCCAACAGTTTCATCTATGTCTGTTCAAGCTAACTGTCATGAGCGTTGAAACTACACAGCCCGAGGTAGACGAGCCTGCCAGCGCTTCTACTGCATAAATGATAGGGCAATAGCAGCCAGAACAACTGGCCAACTTTCCTTTTTAACGCAATTCCTGCTGTCCAGCATGACACATTCGAACATACGGCCAAGATGGATGAGAGGGTATGTCAGTGTCACAGCCCCAGGTACTGGACCAACTTCTCCACGTCCGGCGGCAACTTGGAGAGAATGGGTGGGGTTGGCTGCAGCTCACCTCCTATAAGGTACGATCCCTCGTATCACCCTTGAGATTAAAGAAGTGTAAATCTAAGTGCACAAAGGTGTAGTTTCTACCAGGTACGTAGAAAGCTATCTATGTTTTGTGCGAAGTGCGAAAAATATCCGCGCTAGCCGAAGCAGGCTAGTGAGCGGTGTAATTTCACTGCTTCTATACCATTCCTGCTCTACTGTTCCTATTGCTCCTTTTACTTTAGCAGGGATGAGATGCATCAAGATAGGAGATCTGTCGCAGGACTCCTCAGACTTCCTGCAGAAACATTGGATGATCCTATTCGCATCGAGTCTGTTCTAAGCAAGGCTGAACATGCCTCTTCCCTTGGACCCGTTCGACCCAAGCTAAATTTCACCTTGTGCTAAGTCTTGCAACTTGATTCTGGCTCTCTATCTCATCCACTTTCTAGAAAGATGGATCCATCATCAGGGCTCAGAGTCCCAGCGTCGCACAACGTTGTGGCGCGGCTGTATGTTAGCAGAGTCTTCGGGCCTTTGACTGCTCATTGCTTCGATGGTACTATTGAAAGTCTTGGAGGATCAAACTCTCTTCACACTCGAAACCCTTGTTTAGGGTTGGTTTTCCTTTGAGACAGACGGCTGTGTCTGCGCTGAAGCAACAAGCATTATGGAATGCATCCTTTCTCTTGATGCCAACAAGCCTCAAGGCACCCATCCATACTCTTAACGCCAACAGTAGTGCCTCGTCGAAGATAATCCAGATAATTTAAAAGCCCTTCTCTCCCACGTCTTTGGCAGAAGGACAATCACACACTTTATCAGCAACAGAATCATGTCTACTTGTATTTTAATATTACCTGTATCTGAACATTAGCATCTCATATTCACCTACCTGCTGGTCAGGATTACTAGCTACTTAAAATGAAACGTCTCACTATCTCACTCCTTACCATAGGAGGCTTTTTACAGTCTTCTGCAGCGTTGCCACAGCCACCGGCTCCAGCGGACAATCCGAACCTTGAAGCAGATGCCAGAGCAAGAAATTCAATGAAATGCGTTGTTTTCGACCCACCAGACGTAACGACCTCTATCGCGCAGTGCAAGGACGTCTGCGGCGACGAGGTGGCTAATGCCGTTGCAGCCGGCCGAACGGCCGCAGTAGCTTGTATCGCTTTCGGAGACCTTAAATGGGAGCAATACAGCGGTGTGTAACATCCCTGACTATTTGAGTTTAAGCATTGCAGCACCAACGACAACTCCCTCAGCTCCAAAGCTCTCTCCAACACAACCGAAGACTTCGACTGACTCGTTCTGTTAGGCTCTATTAAGGTTGCACCGGCCAACTGCTCGTGCAACAATTCTTTCCTCAATCAATTGGCTGAGACTTTTGTAGAAGCATTGCCAACAATCGCAGAGGTATCTCCAAGTCAATCATGCCCACTTGTACCGGTCGCTGACATTGGCCCACTAGGTCGGATGTAACATCCTCATGGCAGCGGTCAAACTGGTTGTTGAGGTTGGCGCATTGGCGATTCCTGGAGTTGGTGAGGCAATAGATGGCGGAACGAGTAAGTCAGATCAGGCTGAAGCAGAACACGATCCCGAAAACTATGCAGATATTGACTTCTAGCAGTTGCAGGTATTGAGGCCGCAAAACTAGCCACGTGGTCTTACGATGCAGCCGATGCAGGCCTCGGCGCATTCTCAAACTTTTTGAACCCATGCGGAACTTCTCATATTCCCGATGACCTCAAAAAGGTTTTCGACATCATGAACAGCGCCAGTCCTCAAGTACTGCCGAAAGGCTTCAATGTTCCCAAGGGCGTGCCAAAGGGCGGCGGAAAGCCCGGCGACAAGGGCAATCCGAATCCACCAAAGGAAGATCCACCGAAAAAGACTGATCCACCAAAGACCAGTGATCCGCCAACGACCAGTGATCCGCCAAAGACCAGTGATCCGCCAACGACCAGTGATCCGCCAAAGACCAGTGATCCGCCAACGACCAGTGATCCGCCAAAGACCAGTGATCCGCTAAAGACGACACACAAGCCACAGACTACAACTGATAAGGCGTGCACCCGGCGGCAAAGATAGTTAGCCTCTCCATCATGTTCTCGGGACAGGTTCTCGTGCTTCTGACACTGACTGATACGCCTCCCCACAGATAACGATTGCAACGACAACGAGCATGTCACAAAGATCACGAAATCGACGGAGGATCTCAAAACGATCACGGAGACGTGCAGCGGCTCAAAATACCCTCAGGCCTGCTACCATTATTATTCGGCGATCCACAATTACGACTGGGTGAAGAGCACGTTTGCATGCGCTGATAGCAACGCGCGGGAGAACGCCATCGCAACTAGCAAGTGGACCCAACAGCACGCTCATTCAGGTTGGATGGTTTACACCAAACCCACCTACAAATTCCAAGATCAAGGAGATGACCAAAAGCCTCGTTGCCAGGCGGACGAATTTCCCCCAGGATACTTCATGCCGCCAGACGCAAAGGAAAAGAATCTCGGTCAGATGATTAGATGGCTTCCCGGTTCTGAAAATAGCGGCGCGGCAAATACTGAATGGAGACAGTTCTGCACTAATCACGACGGTGGAGCTGGCAATGGCCAGTTCCACAGGGATGATAAGAAGGAACCTAAGCGAGGCCAAGTAAACGAAGATTTGGTCTCGCTAAAAAAGCCGGGCAAGGAAATCAAGAACAAGGGCCCGAACGACAAAACAACCACAACCACCGAGTATGAGGCCAGGTTCACGCGAGCGGTCTTTGAAATGCAGTTCGACAAGTTGTGGCCGACGATGCCGTCTCAGGACAACGACTGGGGCCTCAGGGAAAACCCGTGCTGGCCGGAAGACATCGTCCCCAACGACCCTGGCTATGCGCTCTTAACAGACGACAAGTGGTACGACACCGCTCCACCCAAGGTCCGGGACCAAAGATCATTATACGCAAAGCCTCCACCGAAAGAGATGATAGAGGCGGCAGATGGCCCGAAGGGAAAGAAGCGGCCTCATCCCGACGACGACAATAGCCGGAACAAAAACCCCCCGGGAAACCCGCCTTCCAAGCGGGCTCTCGAGATTATCGACGATGGCCTCGCGATCCATGATGTTAATATCACACGCAGGCTTACGGACGAGGAGATAGAGCGAGACGTCGAGATTATTCAATGTGCTGACCGTACATGCTCTAAAGAGCGCAGAGCCTTGGAAGACGAAGACGGAGTCCTCGTTATCAGTGGAAAGGGCCCGGCCATGACACCCCCTACAAATGTTGAAACTATTCCTACTATCAATCCCAGAGCAGCTACGACGCTAGAAGTCAGGGTCGAGAACCGGAAATTGGCCTCCCCCGAGCTCCCAGTGGCAACGGTAACATCCTAGCCTGTCTCCTACTATCGAGGCAGCTTTAGGCATTGAAAGAGGGTTAGGAGGGAATGATCTGTTGGGTTTAGTTCTGTCTCACTTGTATGGCGACGGGTCTCTGCTCTTTCAGCAATGCATAGCGTGAGCGTTGGTAACGATTCGCACACTGGATTGGAATACCCTTTAATTACGAATCGAATGTGACTCGTTCATACTCCAATACTTGGCGAAAACAGACCTGTCATCTTCGAGACTGTTTGGAAAATAGTCGAGCGAAGAGCATGTCAAGCGCTCAAGGGCGGTCGTTGAGTGCGCTCCACTACCTCAAACCTCCATGAACGAAAGGCGACTTCTCACCGCCTTCAAAATTCATCCAAGATCTCGTCCCACGCCTCCTTTACCTTCTCCATACACTCTTCTTTCCTGTAGTTCTCCGAAGGCCAACCATATGCACGGAAAATACCCTTCAACCGATCCATATCGAATCTAGAGCACCTGGAAACCATTCTCACATCCGTTGCTTCGGTAGGCATCTGCACTGGGACGTTAGAGTGCTTATCCCGCGTCAACGATATTAATCCGAAAGCACATACCACTTTAAGTGATCTGTACTCCTCCTTCAGCATCTCGAAGAATTCTTTGACGGTGTATGTTCCGAAAGTCCGCCAGTCCTCTTTGGAATCGTCATCTACTACCTACAAAACAACCCAGCATTAGCCTTCGAACATCACTTCTCACGACACATTCCTTGGAAGCTCAAACGAGAGGCGAGTTGGTTTACCCACCTGCGATAACTTCGTAGCCGATGGCCGACCATCCTGGAAATCACACATCGTAATCGTGCCTCGTTCCGTGTCAATAAAGAAGAAATACCCATCCCTCCCTCCGGGTGTCCTCGCAAGAGTCATCACATGCGACGGAATCGTCGTCTCTTCTTCGATGGGATCGGCAATGACGGGGCTCGGGTGGGTAAAAGTTGCGGCGCTCTGAAAGTAGCGCCCGCTGTAGTCGACGGCGCAGGTCGTTTCGTAGATCTGGTACGGATTGAATTCGTCATCTTGTTTTACATAGGGAAGGTGCTGGATGAGATCGACGACGGTGTCGTTCTTCTTCAGGAACGCGAGATATTCGGGGGTGAGGTTGGGCCATCCGCCTAGCGGTGGGATTTTGAGGGCGGACGGTGGGAGATGCATTCCGATGAGAAATTCGTAGAATGACGTGAGTTCGGAGACGATCTCATCACGGGAGTACGTTGTTGATGGGTCGTTGGTCATAGCGGCGAAGGGTTTTTGAAGAAGCGGTTGGTTTGTAGACTACAGGTGGGTGGTTCAATCAAATGAGCTGCGCTGATGAAGAGAAACAGTGCAGCGAAGTTGAAAGTTATAACGCGTTGTATTCATGTTATGGCGGCCAAGAAGTCTCAATGCCAACCGCCGGTCTATATAGCGACAAGACTTGGTGTCTGATAAGAGAATAGGATTCAGGCAGCAGCTGTCTGCCCACGCACATAATGCACCCCATTGGTCGTTGATGAAACTTTAAGCGGCTAAATTCGAGTATGTACTAGGCTCTACGTAGGCGAGCGATTACTCGTGCCGCCGGGAAGTGCTTGAACCACCAATCACAGTGTGCCTTTCATCCCAGGATTATATCCGCTATTCTAGACCCTTTCCGGCACCCCACCAAATCTGTTGGAAATAGGGGAAACGGTAATCTCCGCCTTCATAGGGCTGGTAGGGCTGGGACCCGCTAGTAGAGTTTTCACCTTCCACCTCCTAGATAGCCTCCTAACAACAACAACAACCAAAATGTCAATATGCCCTCATATGACCTCGTATTCCAACAATTATATATGAGCGACTCACCAGAAATCAAGTATCTTTGTTGTCGATATGTTTTTCGAAGCTGATTTACATCGGCAAAACGGGATCACTGAAATTTGACGCATTTAGTCGCCAAAATCTGGATTGGCGAATCTGCTCATGTGCTAATTTCTAGGCTGGTTTGGCGCAATTGACAGTCATACAAAAGGTTTTGACGCAATCAGCGCAATTGGCACCAAATACGAAGAAGCTGCCACTCAATTTTACCATTCTAACATTAAATTAATGACTAGTTATTGCGATCGTACTCGTATAATAGATTAATTCATAATTGATTTAATAAACTAACTAAATAATAGCTATTTACATAGTTCAATATGTGCGCAAAGGAAGCAAATAGGGAAGCAAATAGGGTAGAAAGTCATGAAGAGAGTCATGAAGGGTATTCGGTAAGAAACCATGAAGGGAACCATGAAGGGAATCATGAAGAGAGGCATGAAGAGTGTTCGGTAGGGAATCATGAAGGGAGTCATGAAAGGAGCCATGGAGAGTGTTCGGTAGGAAACCATGAAGGGTGTTCGATATGGAATCATGGAGAGAGCCATGGAGGGAACCATGAAAAGAGTCATGAAGAAAGCCATGAAGAAAGTCATGAAGAAAGCCATGAAGGAAGCCATGAAGGAAGCCATGAAGAAAGCCATGAAGAAAGCCGTGATTCGTGAAGAAAGCCATGAAGAAAGCCATGAAGAAAGCCATGAAAAAGATCATGAAGAGAGTCAGTCATGAAGAATGTTCGATAAGTAGAGTCTAATGTCTTGTCTGTACGCTCAGCAACAGCATCTCACAGAAAAGGTGGAAGATAAAAGAGCGAAGTAATTGTACGATGTGATGAAATTCACATCTTCGAGCAAAGAACAAGAACTTCGTTCTGAATAATCAAGAGATGCTTGGTTGAAAGAGGTGAGGCTTCGTATCTGCCTTTATTTCCTCTTCGAGACGTTTCTTGATCTTCTCTTCTACTGTGTAGAATATTTCAGAAATGTCAACATCGTTTTTGCACGTCGTCGTCTTGATTCAACAATATGTATGGTTGATGAAAAGACCTTCGAGAAGACAATAAACAATGCTGTAAGCATGCTCGGATTTAAGAAAGAAGACCTCCGACTGGATGGATATTCGGGACACTGTCAGAGGCTAGTAGAGGTGCTAGACAGGTGACTGTCTGGTCACCGAACGAAGGGATATAGTCCCGATTAGGCCTCGAGATGGGCTAGGGCTACCCGCTGGGCCCGTGGACTTAGGATCCGAAGCTCTTGCTTTTCCGCATTGAAATACGATGCGAAGCCACATGTGTGAGGATCCTTTTTCATTCAGTGATAGCGGAAGAAAGTGCTTAAGAACCAACCGTTCGAGAGAATCCAGATTCCAGCCATGAATGATTGGATCATGCCATTGTCCAGTCACATCGACCTATCTAATAAGAGTTCGAACCTAGCTTACAAGAAAACCTGCCACGGCCGCATGCTCTAATGGAATCCTTCGAAGGTATCCGCCGCCTTATCCACTGCCTCTTCGATGAGTACATCTCCGCCCGCAACATCAAATGCCAGACCTACCGTCCTGCTATTCTTCATACACAGCTCTACGACAGCTGTAACGTCTTCTCTGCTGACCATTTTCGTCACCTTCACCTTCCCAGCCGCGATATTCCCAGTCCCTGGATCTTGACTCAACCACCCAGGCCTCACAATCGTATAATCCAGCCCTCTCTGCCCATTGTCCTCGACTAGACTCTTATCCGATGCATACCTAGCCCGCATGTACGTCCCCATCATTCCCCATATCATCTTACTGAATTTCTTATCGTCCTCATCATACCAATCCGGCACAGGCTTGTTATCCTTATCCCTCACATCCAGCGCCGAGACCGTGATATACCTCTTCGTCGTGCCCGCCTCTTTGGCCGCTTGTGCCACTGCGTCGATAACCTTGATGTGGCCCTCGTGATCCACGCGCTTGATCCGCGATGGGCTGGCGTGGCCTGCGCCGGCGCCGGCGCTCCATATCACGGTTGAGGGTTTGAGGTTTTTGATCAGTTTGACGAAATCGGAGACGCTGGAGTCCTCGACAGATTGCAGAATGGGTGAGGCGCCGAGAGAAGTGAGCTCGGAGACTTGGTCTTGGTTGCGAATCACGGAGTGCACGGTGATGCCTTTGGACGAAAAGCGCTTGGTAATGTGGCGTGCGAGTTGGCCGTTGCCGCCGATGAGGAGGATTGAGGACATTCTGGAAGTCGAGGAGGGAGCTCGGTCGGAATGTTGCGGGTTATTTGATTGCGAGCTTTGTTTATAGATGCGCCGAATACAGGAAAACATCGATGCAACGGTTTCCGGACATAACATTAACCCCGGCTTTATGCTCTACCTGGCACGCCTACGTAATGCAAAGGTGCGTTTGGCTCTGCTAGCGGGACCAGTCAGGCTCCCGCGTTTATTACGGCAGCTTAGGTAGCGTCCGTCCCGAGGTCCCGCCAGCCTTGCGGACGGTGCGGCCAGCTGGCGGCAAATCGAGGCAAAGCAAAGCTAGTATCCACTTCCTAGTATATAGTCTTCGCCTGACTACCTCCGTACCAGACTACCTATGTAGCAAGGATAGAGTGCAGCTCATTACTCGAGGGTTACAATTTACGAAACCCTGTGGCCACGAGCAGTCTTCGTCTGTAAAGATCTACATCTAAACTTTATTAGGGGTCGCATATTCCGATGCCCGAAAATTTACGGCCCAAGATTTATTCCCGGGTCGTTGGGCTAAAGGCCGTTAAATCCATCCATTCGGTTGAGCCAGAACCCGCGGAGAAGTATAAAAGCCGTGCTAAAGCCGTGGTACAGTACACAAGCGTAATTCCAGGCCTGTCTAACGCAGGGGTTCTTTCCGCATTCATGCTCTCGACCTTACCTTACATATGCTGCAAGGTGGAGTGGTTCCTTGATCTGATCCAAACTCCAATTCTCAACTTCTCACTCCACATCTCAAAGCTCGTTGAAAGAGATCTCGCGCAAAGATGGAGGACAAAGATCAAAAAGTATTCGAAGCTCCCGCCTCGGAGAAAAATCAGGAAGGAGAGGCGGGCACGAAGAACTCGGACCAGTCATCCCTTCCGGAAGCCCAGTCAACAATACAGCCTTCAGCAACAGCAGAGCTCGAGGGCGCGGCGCCGGTGAGGAGCTTGAAGGGCATTGCGTGGATCATTTGTGTTGGGTCCATTTTCTCATCCGTGTTCCTGTATGCCCTCGATAACACTATCGTCGCCACCATCCAGCCTGCCATTATCGGCGACTTGGGTCACCTCGAGAAGCTGCCATGGCTTGCAGTGGCCTTTCAATTGACATCTTTCGCCCTTGATCTAACGTGGTATGTTCATGTTCATGTCCTGACCATGCAAGGTTTTGGCTCACCAGTCTTGTCGTCGGCAGGGGAAAGCTCTACGCCCAGTTCAACGGCAAGTCTATGTTTCTCGCATCCGTCTTCATCTTCGAAGTCGGCTCTGCCGTCTGCGGTGCCGCACCCACCATCGACGCGTTGATCTTCGGGAGAGCAATCTGCGGCGCTGGAGGGATTGGAATCTACATAGGCGCCCTGAACCTGCTAGCGGTGACCACCACCGACAAGGAGCGTCCGGTTTACATCAGTTGCATGGGTATTGTCTGGGGAACGGGCACCGTACTTGGACCTGTCGTCGGTGGTGCCTTTGCAGATAGCTCGGCGACCTGGCGCTGGGCTTTTTACATCAATCTCGTCATCGGCGCTGTCGCAGCCCCAGCCTACATCTTCTTGCTTCCATCGACGAACCCCAACCGCCGTGAGGTGAAATTGCTCAACAGGATCCGCACCATTGACTGGGTCGGCACCGTGCTCATTTGTGGTGCTGCCATATCGGGAATCATGGCCGTCAATTTTGGCGGGGCCCTGTTCGCTTGGAACAGTGGCCAGATAATCGGTTGCTTTGTCTGCTCGGGCGTCTTGTGGATTCTGTTCGGGCTGCAGCAGAGCTTCTCCGTCTTCACGACGCCAGAGCACCGGTTGCTTCCATGTGACATTATCCTGCATTGGGAAGCCGATATTCTATTTGCACAGACGGCTTCAGGCATGGGCTCCAGCGTGGTCGCCATCTACTTCATCCCGGTGGGCAACTCTTGAATGGTGGTCTTTTGTCTTTCGCTAACACCCCTCAGCTCTACTTCCAATTCGTCCAGAACGACACCGCCCTCCACGCAGGCATCCGGCTCCTGCCGATGATCTTCCTCATGATCTTCGGCAGCATCCTGAACGGCACCATGCTGAGCAAATACGGCCACTTCATGCCGTGGGCCTTCGGCGGCGGCATCCTGGTGGTCATCGGCGCCGCGCTCATGTACGCTCTGGTCGAGGTTGACACCAACGCAGCGCCCATCTACGGTTACAGCATCCTTCTGGCTTTCGGCGCAGGCCTCTTCACGCAAGGGCCCATCTCCGTCGTGCAGGCCAAGTTCCCGGCCAACCGCGTTGCCGACGCCACTGCCTTTGTGGGCTTCGGCCAGATTGCGGGCATCGCTATCATGCTGTCCGTCGCCAACGCTGTGTTTCTGAACTCGGCCACAAATGGCATCATACGTCTCCTCCCCGACACACCGGTACCGCAGGTACAGGCCGCTATTGCGGGCGTGGGGAGCGAGCTCTTCAGAAACCTGAGCGACACGCTCAGGAGAGGTGTGCTCGAGGTTATTGTCCACAGCATAAACGATGCCTATATTCTGATCATGGTGGCAGGGGCGTTGACTGTTGTCTTGAGCGTCTTTATGAAGCGCTGAGAGGCTCCAATTAGAAGTGACTGCTGGGGGAGCTTAGGTCGCTGACTGTTTGCATTGAAGGGCTGTCGTATTTTGCAAAAGTTTCTTGATTTCGAGGACCATCCTTTCTGTAATCAGTAAGGAACATTTCCGCTCATGAGCTTGGCTACCAAGCAATTGCGTATCTCCTTCAGCTGCTGTTGAAACGTAGCCCACATTCCGTGACAATCAATACATGCTGCGCTCATCTTCTTCGTCCAATAATAAGGATGCATTTACCACAGAACTTGCTTCTACTCTCGACACACGCCATTGCACAACAAGGACGCTTACTGACCTTTTCTCCAGGGCAGTGGCATCGGTCGAGAGACGGCTTTGGCTTTTAGCACTGCCGGTGCCAGTAAGATCGTTCTGTTAGGCCGTACCGAGGCTAGCCTCAAGGAAACGGCATCGTACCTACCATCCGGGATATCAAGCTCCGTTCATGCCATCGACATCGCCGAGGAGAAAGCTCGGCAGGATGTTGCAGCCACGGTTGGAAAATGGGACATACTCATCCTGGCAGCGGGACACATTCCCACTCCAGGCCCTATCGTAGAGGCATCTTCAAATGAGTGGTGGCAAAGTTTTGAGGTATGATTAACTTGAATGATCACTCCTTGGACTCGTCTGACTTGGTTCCTTTGCCAGACGAACGTCAAGGGAACAATGCTGGCAATTAAAGCCTTCGTCCCGACGGCAAACCCATCTCACGCTACCGTTCTTGGGGTGACTACGGGTACTGTAGCATTACCGCCCGCAATGTTACCCGGACTATCGGCTTATATGAGTTCAAAGTTGGCGCAGGAGAAGCTGATCGAGTTCTTTGCGCTGGAACAACCAAATATGTTTGCTGCCACTGTCCATCCGGGCATGGTTGAGACAGCCGTCTTCACCAAAAGCGGAGCAAAAGCGGAGGCTTTACCAATGGAGAAAGGTTGGTTACTTTTCTTAATACATTAGCAATGACCTAGCAAAGCCTGCTACGCTCCCGAGGAGCATTCCTCCCTCAAAATCTCTCCGCAACAGCCGCTAACATCTCCGCCAGTCCAATTACCCGCTCACTTCATACTCTGGATGTCCAGCAGTGAGGCTGCATTCCTCAAAGGCAGATCGGTCTGGGCAAATTGGGATGTGGATGAACTCAAATCCCAAGCTCAGGCAATTCAGTCCGGACTGCAAATGACAAGCGGAATCTATGGTTGGCCTTACCCACACGTGGGATGAAAGCGGCCACGATTGAATGTCATGCAGAGAGAATTGCAGGAGCGGTGCATCAACGATTACTTGCAGCTTCGCTTTGTGCCTGAGCGTTGTATTTCTTGTATGCAAGTCCTATTTAGCCGTTAGAATGAACTCTTCACTGCACGCCAATTCCGGCAAGGGTTTACATGAGTTACAGTCAGGTTCTGTTGCGGACAGATTGTGCGTCAACGAATCCGGCACTTATCGATCCTGGGTTTGTGGTATGTCTAAACACGCTATCAAATGCAACCAGCAGAGGAGTATGCTCAAACAGAACTCGCTCATTCGCGCGTGTTCGGAATGTCAAACACCCATGCACCCAAAGACCGAAGAATAGGGACAGCACATATAGGTGTGTGGCGATAGCACAGCTTGACATCCAAACATAGCCCCGTGCTGCGTCTCCATCGGTACTTTGGTGCTTTGGGTGGTATGAGCTGCGCAGTACGAATGGGGCGTGGTGCTTTGGGTGGTATGAGCTGCGCAGTACGAATGCGGCGTGGTGTTCCAAATGTGGAGGGAGGGTGGGGGGGGGCAAGATGACCCCTAAAACTGAAGGTACATAGGGTAGAGTAGGCACCTAAGGCACCTAAGGCAGTTCCCTCACTTACAGTACAGTAGCAAGACCGAGACGCTTGGATGAGTCCTAAAGGAACGGGCCGGGCGAGATTGGTGGAAGCGTTGACAGTTGACAGTTCACACCAGCCGTTTACTAGAATCGGGTGTATTATTCCATGTAAGGTAAAATTTCCAATGGCGGTGATACGGTATATGTATCGGTGTACTGTACCTTAGAGGGTATTTAATGTATCTAATAGCCTGTTCCGATTAGTGGTATTTACGCTCCTCGGCGATTAGAGCCGCGATGCCGGGCACAGGGAACTTTTCAAACAAGGCTGTACACCAACTTCATCTGAATAGGTCCAGCAACGCTTAAGGAACATCCAGCCTGCTGCAGGAAGTTTAGTTACTTGGTGTCCGGGGGTGGACTCGGCATTTCCCTATAGTGCTGTGGGACATGCTACCTGATGCTGTGTGATGGCCTTTCATTTGGAGACAGCTTTGCGATGCAATTCACACACGCAGTTGCAGGTGGATCACACAACCAATGGCAAAAACACCTCGACGCACAGCTCGCATATCCTTGCCCGCAAGGCGACCGACAAGGTCTGAGGCAGCCGAGTCACTCAGCTTACCCATCAATTCACTTTTGCGGGGTACACCTTGGGCGACGGCGAATGTCGTGTAAGGTCAGAAGCACACCAGTGCTAAATGGTGCCTGTTACAGTCGACCATACTCTGAAGCGAGTGCTTGGCCAGCCATCTGAGCTGGCTACAAAACTTTGGCTCTGTGCTCTGATGCTTACTAAGCGTTTCCGAAGCCCGCTTCAAGTCGATCTCACCATTCTTTTCTTCCCCTCTGGGCCTATACCGAGCTGCAACAGCTATCTTTGATCGAGCACTATTGGCTGTGTTTCACCTCTTGCCTGAACAAAAAATCTAGAATGCCATCCACAAAGCACGATGTTGTTATTGTTGGCGGCGGTACGGCAGGCTTAGTCCTGGCAGCTCGCCTGTCAGAGAATCCCGATGTCCATGTACTCGTGCTCGAGGCAGGCCAAGATCAATCCACTGATTCCAGAGTGACAACACCAGCGCTATGGCCTATGTTTCTTGGTACTGATGCCGACTGGGCATACCGCACCGTTCCACAGGTAAGTGCCTGCATTGCAATGACGGAGTGGTACGACAGCTGAATCACATTCGCTCTTCCAGCCAGAGCTTGGGGATCGAGAGATTGTATTCCCCCAAGGGCGGCTTCTCGGAGGATCCAGCGCACTAAACGGACTAGCCTTCGTTGCTACATCCAAATCCAACGTCGATGCATGGGCGGCGCTGGGCAATCCAGGCTGGGAATGGTCCACTGTGTCAAAGTACTTCAAGAAGTCGTACACTTTGACCAGACCATCAGAAGCAGCGGTCAAACATCTATCACTCGACTACATCGACGAAAACGCTAGAGGCACCGACGGTCCGCTTCATTTATCCTTTCCCGATGAATCTGATAACGTCTGAGCAAAAGCATGGGTGAATACATTGACTGGCCTAGGATTTCCCATGTCGAACGATTCATTTTCTGGCCAAGCTTACGGGGGGTATGTCAATGCTGAAACCATAGATTCAGCCACTAGACAGAGAAGTTATTTCGCAAACGCCTACCTTCAGCCTGCGAAGACCAGACAGAATCTGACGGTCATCACAGAAGCCTTGGTGAAAAAGATAGTTTTGAACAACTCTAACTCGAATGAGGTCATTGTCACGGGCGTGCAGTATACTAAAGATGGGGAGACAAAGATTGTTGAAGCTCACAAGAAGGTCATTTTCTCGACCGGTTCTTTCAATTCCTCAAGGCTGTTAGAGCTTTCGGGCATAGGTAATCCAGAAATTCTGAAGCAGCATAATGTACCTGTGGTGATCGATAACCCAAATGTCGGCGAGAATCTTCAGAACCACCTCATGTGTGGTATGAGCTTCGAGGTGGTCGAGGGAATCAAGACCTTGGATTCGCTTGCACGTCAATCACCCGATACCCTTGCAGCTGCCTCCGAGGCATATGCCAAAGGAGGCGGGCCCTTTGCCAGTAGTGGAACTTACGCCTCTGCGCTGATTCCATTTCCTAATAACAACACCGCGGAAGGGAGGCGCGACTTGCAGCAATTGCTGAGTTCCACCACAATTCAACCTAAACAACATACAGAAACAGCGGCATTTGTCCAAGCACACCAGGCATTCGTTCAATCCGTGCTCTCCTCGCCAGTGGAAGGCACTGCATGCTACATATCCTTCCCGGGCTACGCTTCCTTCAATCCAGACGGATCGATGGCGCCACCGCCACAAGGACCCGAGAATTACTTCACCATCGCCGTGCTACTCGCCCACCCGCTCTCATGAGGTTCGGTACACATATCTTCTGCTTCGCCTTCAGCCCCCGTTCGTATCGATCCCCGCTATCTGTCGCATTCGCTCGACCTCGAGGTCATCGCCCATCATGTGCGCTTCATCGAGAACAGAATAATTCACGCTGAGCCGCTTAAGGGCTTGCTCAAATCTGGGGGCAAACGCAGCACCGGTGCACCTGCCAGCTTGGAGGAAATAGAAGTGGCCAAGGATTACGTGCGCCGTGCGGGGCTTGGAGCTCGTCATCCCACCGGGAGTTGTTCCATGATGCCGCGAGAGAAAGGAGGTGTGGTTGACGCGAATTTGAGGGTGTACGGTTGCAGAAACTTGCGCGTCTGCGATGCTAGCATTATTCCCATCACGCCTCGAGCGAATCCCCAAGCCAGCGTTTACGCGGTTGCGGAGCGGGCTGCAGATTTGCTTAAGCAATAGCTTCGCTCTGAGCGCTCAAGCATATGCAAAGCAGGGGTAGAGCTCTATGGTAAGGTCAGCTGTCAGTCATGGAGTTTCATCGAACGTCGGTACTGCAGATACCAACTAGAAGAGACCAGAAAGCAGTCTCATTCCAGCTCTCCAGAATTTGTAACTTTTACTAAGATGCTCAAACTGAAGAGTTTTCTCAATACCTCTACTAGACATCTTCCCATATTCGGCTCATTAGTGCTTTGAGTACACTAACAATCTTGAGTGCTTGGTCCAAGCGGAGAGTTCATCACAAACATGCAAATCAACCCTTCCTTGAACATAGGCCGGCACAATATAGGCCGAGATGAGGAGGCGTAGATGATATGTGAGAAGAAGCAGAGAATCTTCCAACAAATTTTCATCTTGGCACCTTGCCTCAAGTCGAGTCACTGCAAAACCACCTTTGACATGATAAACTGCCTTTTAAGGACGAGAACATCATGGATGCTCTGGATTCTGTCTTTGGCTGCCTGAGATGGCTCATCAGTGGGTGCTTCGGAGGAATTAGATGACGGATAAGCTAACGCCAAGAAGCTTGCTGGGTGTTCGATGATGAGCTGGAAACAAATCATTTTCTGTTCAGTGATGGCTGTTAGGGAGCGCTGGTTGTCGCAAGAGAGGAGGGATTTCGGCTGGGTTCAGAAGATAGCAGTGACGGAGGATGGATACCAGCCAAACCGTCGTGAAACTCTGATTATCAAGGAATGGACCAGTCTACATAGTTCATATGTGTAGTGCAAGTCGTTCGAAGACGCGATATAATCACGTTTCCACAGAGATCAGTACAAATCCTGAACCTCATTCCCTAGTCTTCAAAAGTCGATCGTATCCTTCTACTGAACCAGTGGCCTCGACATTGTATATTGCGGTAGTATCAAACTAGAGAGTGTGAAAGAAGCGTATTTGCAATTTACGTTCTTCTTCTTACTTACCCTCACTAGTCGATTGAAACATTCGAGAAATAATCATGACGAAAAAATTGACGATGAATAGAATAGCAACTTTGAATATGATGCTAAGGATTGTTGGTGAAACGAGACGTAAGTACCTTCTATTTCAGTGGGGTATATTCTATAGAGAAAGGCACAATGCTGCTAGAAATTATTCACGGAAAGACGAACTCAGTTTTCGAAGCAATTACTCAGTCAATGACATATATTTCGTTTATGACTATTGCTGAAGACGATGAATTGTGCGTAGAAGTCAGGATTCTAAGCATATGAAAGCAGTCTTGCGACTTGCGTAAAAACAAGTTCATCGAGTTTGCTATCTAAAACTTCTCAGAACTGCAGCCTTCAATGAATTCCTACATAGGAATCAATTAATACTCTTCATTTCATACTCGACATCCGTACCTATCATCAGATCCTCCGACTTGTCATAAACCTTCAATGTAGCCCCGCACGTTTTCTTGATTCTGGCCATCGGGTCACGTCCCATGGCAAGTCTCCCGGTTTTGGTCTGCCAGATGACATGCCCTCTGGCTTGCTGACGTCGACGATCCTTCTGTCGAGCTTTCTAGAATACCCAGCTTGGCTGTGTCATGCTACCGCAGCAAAACCTTCGATTGCACGAGACATTTTTGCGTATTCAGTGTCCTAGGAAGGGTAAGTTTCACATTGGTAACTGACATAGTCGCAGTCCTGTAATGCCCGGTTCAAAGATCACACTTTGAATCCCGAAAAGAGAAGTCTCTTCTGAAGACAACTATCATACTCCGCGGCGCAAACATCACTTGTTACAAGCTTGCTGTACGGGAACTAGTTAGGGTTGAAAGGAGAAAGGGGTGGGGGAGGCGAAAGTGGGTGGGGATAATCTCTGTTTGAATATGTATTTATGGTCACTAGCTGCATAATACGAGTAGCTTTGTAAAGCCATATGGCAAGTAACACAAGTGTCGGCCTCAGGAAGAGAGAAAAATGGAAATCAAGGGGAGAAAAAAAGATGATGTAGCAGGGGCTGGGAAAGAACGAAAGCGGCGAGGGGGGAAGAAGAGGTTTTGCTGACTTGTTTTTCTCTGCAATAACAAAGCGTATGTTTTCATAACCTGACGCGTGCCTGAAAAGCTGCCCGACGATGTCGACGCCGAATTCATCTTTGGCAGTGACATCAAGGACAACGGAGGCAGCAACGTCATTTTCGTGGCCTTCCTGCCAAAGGCTCTCGAAAAAGGCAAATTCATCACGGCTTCGAATTCGCAAGTCGTCGAAAAGAGTCTCGACTGCATTCAAGCCGGTCTTGACCATCAGAAGAAGAGCATGTCCGTGCTGAAAAGGTGGTTGACCCTCTGTGTGATGCCGAGGTGTACGACAGCGTACTGGTAGATGGTGTGGAGGAACGCTAAAAAACTTCGTGTAATAGAGTTAGTGAAAAGAATGAGCTTGGGCGATCTAATGTCTGCAATATGGCTCTCTTGCCTAGGTAGCGCAGACATGCTGCTGAGATCGAGCCTAGTCCTGCATGAATGGTAGTACGTCTAGGAAGGAAAACTCGGCAAGAATACTCCCCCGAGTTGTGCTGTCACCACTTCACCCTCATCTTTGAACTCTCCATTAAACTAACTGTGGCCTGTTAATGTGAAGTAGTAGAAATTGTTTATCTGAGTACAAGTCCTTACGGCAGAGAGAATTAGAATGAGGGCTGAAAATTTTGAGATTGTGTGCTTATAGTATACAATATGATTGCAGTTTGTGAGTAACGAAACTCTCTCATATGTCGAAGCCACGCTATAAACGACTTTCCCATCATGATCTTGTATTTCACTAGAGTTCATAGTATCATTATGTTCTTCAATACAACCATACTATTGATGAACCTCGACAGCTGTGATGATACGAGATATGCCATGTCTGAAATTCTGGTAAGGTGAGAAGTACTTCTACTACCACACGCATGGAAGTCGGCTGGTGATGTCAAGGCCTCCTTAATGACGGACAAGCTCTACAACGTCAACGCGGAAAATGAGGTTGAAAGGCGTGTTCCAATTGGCGTCTGGGTTGCAATGAGCTGAATTGCGATGAACTGAATAGCTTCTTTTCATCGAGCAAAGCCTGACTCTCGGCTTGGCTTTGAACTTCGTGAGTTTTGCGCATGGAACACATGCACAAGGCCTAACATTGATACGTAATAGAGGATACGTTGATTTCTGTCCCGTTTAAGATGACCCTGACCGTAAGAGTTATATTTTGCTCGGGCACCAGTCTTCTTTGTGCTTCGCAGCTGAAGCGATGTTAAGTCCTTGGTTGTTGAAGAGCCATGTGTGCATGCAGCTAAGGAGAGTGGATGAATACATATCCAGCGATTGAAGGATTCAGCTTGAATAAGAGACTGATGGCTATATTAACGAAAATTGCTGTCCATAGTACTTAATTTTACCGATCGAGCGCTCGCGTGTCCTTTCTTTCAAATTTGTAGAACAATGCCTTTGGATGCTTATATCTCCCCCCCTGAAAACTTTGATCAATAGCCGTACGGACCTCCTCGTTGAATTCAATCTTCTTCTCGTATCTCAAGAGCAATTCTACCATCCGCTGCTGGTCATCATTTGGCAGATTACTTCTAGTGATGGCCGAGATTCTCAGTGATGTCTAGATTCGGATCATGTTCCAGCAGCGTAGTCATATACGAAACCGTAAGACCATATTTTCAATATAGGTTTGTCAAGCAGAGTCGGAGGAAACTTGACGGTCTTATCGTATTACAGTAGAAGTGCTACAAGCTCTTCCCCTTCGCTGTAATTGCTGCTTTCTTGAAGAACGTCCTGCGTCACCCTTATACCAGGCGCTAGTCTGAGTAGGACCCCCATGTTCAGGCAGATCTTTGCCGCCTTTAATATAGCCTCAGTAACCTGTAGCTCATCGTTGCGTTTGAAGAGAAGCTCAATAAGATTATCGCTTAAGCCGAACCTCGTTTCTGACTCCAGCAGGGTAATCATGATAGCTTCCGTGATAGGGACGTCTGGTTCGTGATCAAGTAGCAGCTGCATTAGTTTGTGCCCTTTGTAGCTTTTTTTGGGCAGCAGCGACAAGTATTTCTGGTGTAATCTGACAGATGGGTCGATGCTTTCGCAGAACTTCAATGATTTCTTAATGGGCTGCAGCCTTGAGCATGACTTTCGTCACACCAGGTTCTTCGTCACGTTGAGTAAGAGCTGTAAAGTCTTTCGATCCCGAGTAGAGTGATTCTTAACTTTAGCAATGATGACATGCTCAGTTGCTTGAACAATTTTATCGTACTCCAAGGAATTTTTGATATAGCTCTGCTGGGACGAATAACAGTGCTTTATCGCAGCGGCGAGCAGAGCGCACTCCCGGGTTTGAAGTCTGCGTCCATACTAGAACAGGAGTTCGATGATGGCATGGCTCTCTGCTTGAGACTTGAGACTTGATTGGCACATGATCTTCGAAGATAGCGATTGCGAGATGACTATCATTCTAACCGCCTTTTACATTCACATCTGCACCGTACTTCAAAAGTGTCCTTACTATAGCCTTGCTCTGTTTTAAGCGAGCGTACTGCAAGACAGTGCCGTTATCGAACAAAGAATGGTTGAAATTGATGCCTCTGCTTAGAAGAAGCTCAGCAATGGCTGGGTGGTTGCCTTCCAAGACTGCCAGGAGCGCAATCTCGAAGTAGCCGCCAGTAGCATTGACATTCGCACCCTTGTCCAGGAGCAGTCGTACAATGACCTCGCTACCCACGAACGATGCTAGGTGCAAAGCATTACCAAACTTCCTGGACTTGTGTTAATCTCCGCCCCGTGGTCCACCAGTATCCGAACAATCCGCTCACACTCAGCAAAGTCCTTGTAGCCAAGCCTTGAGCCGCTAGTCCTACAGAAGTGGGAGTAGAAGTCGAACAGTGGAGCTGGAAGGGGAAGCGCTTTTGCAAGCGACTTAGCAGGCTCTACCCTTGCCCAGCTTCTAAACTTCTTCCGTATTTCGCGCTTTCCAAATGGACGTCGGCACCGTGATCTACAAGTAGCTGTACGACGTGTGATCGCTGATGACATGTTGCAGCGTATAGAGCATGGCCACCTTCGCCATCGTCGCTGTTAATGTCGACTCCATATCCAAGCAGCATGCAAACGCTGCCTAGCAAACCGGCTGCACAAGCTTGGGATAGTAGCGAGGGAGACACAGATACACGAGGCTCAAGTAGGAAAAGCAAAATCTCGTCGTCAGGCTGGAGAATGCGGCAGATAGAGCGTCACTACAGGTGGATTCTTCCTTGTCAGTACCAGACAGCTCTTCTAGTAGGAATTCGATAATCAAGTGACGGCGACCTTGGCATGCTACTGCCAACGCGTTTGCAACGCGTGGAGGGTCGGCTATTGAAGCACCAGCTTTAATTGATTCTTGGACCACTTCAAGATGGCCATTATCTGAGGCAACCGAAAGCGCCGTGCCACGAGGATTATTTCGATCAACCGAAAGCGCCCGCTTTTATGAGTAACCTTACCAACGATACATGGCCTGCGTGTGCGGCAACCTGCAATGGATTTCTAGAGGTCTCGTCTTCCTTCTCTATCTCAGCGCCATGTTGCAGTAAGAGTCGGGCGACGCGTTGGTGGCCCTTTGCGGAAACCATGTGCAAAGCACTTGCTTTTTCATCTGGAACGTGACCCCACCGCTTTCCGTTCCCGTCTACAACGGCACCACTATCAAGCAACAGCTGGACCAGGGTAACATCTCCAGAGCCGCAGGCGATAATTAGGACGCTGGGATGGTTCGACGAATCCACGTTAACGTACCGTACTTGATCAGAATATTCACGACTTCTTCATGCATTCCTAGGACAGCGGCCCGCAGAGCAGTCCTGTGTTCACCTTGCAGAAGATTGATATTGGCACAAACGCCTAGCAGAACCTGTACGTGTTGGAAACGGGGTACGTATGCACATACATATGCACATCCGTATGGAGGATGCAGGTCGGCAGACCAACACTAACAGTTGGGGTACCAACGCTAACGTTTTGCGCTAGGCTTCCCGCCGCACCGCCGACCCATTTCAAAAATTCCATGGTCCGTTGAACTCTTTCCTCTTCAACCATCAATCACTAATACACAATCGATAGAATAACAATAATGTCATTCATAAAAGACTTCGAAGCGTACAAGACGTATCTGCTGTTCACAAGACGATCAGAATGACACTCTCAATGAAAAAAGAACGCAGTAAGTCAAGCTCATCAATTCTAGATTGATTTCGAATTGATAAGTCTGAAAATTTAATTTACAAAACAATTTCAAATGTCAAGTGTGATCAATCATTGATTGATCTAGTATTATTCATCGTTGCATTTTCTTCTCAAAAAAGTATTCAGCTTATTGATCGTTTATTGATAATTTATCGATCGACGATTAATCAGTCGTTCATCTCAGCGAGTTTTTCAGTTCTAAATGTTCATTCGCTGATCAATATTATATTGATCATTGATTGATAATGAATTGATAGTCTGATAGAATGACAAAATTGTGATCATGTCTGAAGAGAAATTTTGTCGATATGTGAATGATAAAAACAATATGTGCAAAGATACTGTAGATGCATGATTAATCACTTATTAATATTGAATTAATTGCTGATTAATTCACAAAAAGCGCATACTTTAATCAAAAACTTGAGAAAGCATGTTAATGAACATGAGAAAGAAGTTGTAACTCAAATGTCGATGAACGATTTGAAACAATCTGATTATGATGTTTATGTTCATGAGTAATACTTAATTGATATTTGATCAATGATGAATTGATCAATGATCAATTCAGAAAATTTCAAACTTCTGATTTATCAATTCATCTTCAACACTTCAAGAAAGAATGACTCTGTTGCAAATGATTCAACTTATTTTTCTGTACTTTTGAAAGAAATTAAATCAAAGAAGAAAGTCTTGCTCAAAATTTCACACAAGAAAGATAAATCAATAAATTATTAATCATTGATCAATAAATCATCAATAACTCATTGATTATAGATCAATAAAACTGCTGTGCATCTTATGTTGAAGATGAACAAGAGAGTCAAGTGCGTGAAATGCTTCAAGCAGAAAAAAAGTATGTTATTATTCTACTATTGATATTTGATTGATTGCTAATCAATTATAAAATGTCTCAATAAGAAGAATCTGAACGTTTGTTTATACTTGAAAAAATTTGATTGTACAGAAGATGCTGTTTTCGTTTCTGTCTTTTCTGCTCTCAAAGTCAAAGATAAAAATAAGAACAAGAAAGCTTCAGAAGAAGTCAAATTCAACAAGTTTTTCTCATTAATGTTCAATTGATCATTGATTAATATTGAATTAATAAATCAAGATGAAAAGAATAAAAAGAATGTTGACAATAAATTCAATTCTGATGATGAAGTTGTTTCAAAAGCTGATTTGATGATGAATATTGATGAAGCAAATATAAATGTTAATGAAATGAAGAGCAGAGATTCAAATGCAGAATGATTAATAAACAATTATTCATATATTAATCATAGATTGATATATGAATGAAGACTTGCAAATAAACTGAGCGAGAGATTTAAGCAACAGTATTGCTCATAGATAGAATATATTCAGCTGAAAATTAAATAATACTGTATCAATTTAAGATTGATAAATTATCAATCTTGAAACACTTCAATTAATTTTAAAAAAAGAAAATATTTCTCATTATTAATAGTTGATTGATCAATTATCAATCAACTATTGATAATAATACTTGACATTTTAATTTTCAGAATTTTTCAAAATTTAAATTATTTTATATAATATTATTGCTTTAATTTGATTTGATTTGATTTAAATTCATACACTTTTGTGACATTGATTTAAATTCAACTCATGAGAAAAACTATGTTATGTATATCAAATGAACAAAATTCTTTGAGAAAAAAAATCGCTCATTGACTACATGATGACTTCACATCATTGAAACAATAAGATTGATACTATATTATCAGTAATGAATCTATAGCTTCTATTCAGCGTGTGATGCTTGAGTAAATTCTTGATGAAAGTGTTTATGCTGTTTGATTATGATACATCATCTTTGCTCTGCTTTTCATTGATGATATTCTATACAAATGATGTTTTGATTCAATTCTTGATTTGAAAATGAAAGATGTTTTCTTTGCATTCATGATGTTCATGATTGTAATGTTGAAAACTGTGTTCTCTTGCTCAATGATTGTCATTCATTAAGCAGAGAAATATGTGATGAAAGAGAGATGTGCATGATGAGAAGATAAAGTATGATTGTATTAAATAACTTTATTCTGCTCTTGATTTAACTTATATCATGTAAACGTTGAATAGATTGTTAATATAAACGTGCAGTTACAATCATTTGATGCATGATTTTGATCAATAGTAGAGAATGCGTTCTGATCATTCTTATGAACTCTCAATTTTTCACGTAGATATATGTATGATCTGATGTCAAGTAAAGAAGATGAACTCAAGCTCTTTCAGTATATCAGCGTGATTGATGAGTCACTACTTCTTCAAGCACTGTAATCATGATTCTCAGACTCATCATCTGAAATGATTATTCTATCTGATATTTTTTCATCAATTACTTTATGACATTGTTGATGTGATGAAGATGTTTCAATATCAATGCAGTTAATGAATTGCAAATTTTTTGATCACTTGTAATCATAATTTGCAGACTCTTCATCTGAATTATCTTTTCATCTTTTACTGACATTGATATGTCATTAATCTTCTTCATAAATTGATTCTAACTGTTAGAAAAGAGTGTTGTTGCATGAGTGAAAACTTTGCATAATGACTTTTCTGATCACGTAACATTTTAACATCATTTGAACTGCATTAAATTGAAATCTCTTGATTCTTCTGACTTTTATTTGAACACAGAATAGAATTAAAAGATTCGTAGTTAACATTATGTATAAATGAATCTTGTTGTCAATCTATTATTGCTTTATTGACTTAATTTTATTATATGTATTTAAATATATTATATTTATATCATAATATAAATATTATGTTTATTATGATGAAGTTTATATATAATAATAAGATTGACAATGAGATTCATCTGTACATGATGTTGACTATGAATCTTTTGATTTTATTCTATGTTTGAATAGAAGTCAGAAGAATCAAGAGATTTCAATTCAACGCAGTTTGAATGATGTTAAAATGTTGCGTGATCAGAAAAGTCATTGTGCAAAGTTTTCACTCATGCGACAACATTTTCTTTAACAGTCACAATCAATTTATGAAGAAGATTAATGACATATTGATGTCAATAAGAGATGAAAAGATACTACTAGTGAAAAAAACAATTCAGATGAAGAGTTTGCAAATTGTGATTACAAGTAATTGAAGAATTTGCAACTCATCAACTGCGTCGATATCAAAACATCTTCATCACATTAATAATGTCATCAAGTAATTGATGAAAAAATATCAGATAAAATAATCATCTTAAGTATTGAAAGTCATGATTACAGTGTTCAAAGAAGTAGTGACTCGTCAATCATGCTGATATATTAAAAAGACTTAAACTCATCTTCTTTACTTGACATCAAGTCATTCATCTGTCTACGTGAAAAGTTGAGAGTTCAAGAGAATGATCAGAACACATTTTCTTTCATTGATTAAAATCAAACATTAAATGATTGCAATTGCATGTTTATACTAACAATTCATTCAACGTTTACATGACATAAGTCAAATCAAAAGAAGAAAAGAGTTACTTAATACAATCATACTTTATCTTCTCATCATGTGCATCTCTCTTTCATTACATATTTCTCTGCTCAATGAATGATAATCATTGAGTAAGAAAACATAGTTCTACATATGTTACAATCATGAGCATCACGAATGCAAAGAAAACGTCTTTCATCTTTGAATCAAGAATCAAATTGAAACATCATTGTATAAAATATCATCAATGAAGAGCAGAGCAAAGATGATGTGTCATAATCAAACAGCACAGACACTTTCATTAAGATTTTACTCAAGCATCACATGCTAAATAGAAGCTATAGATTCATTACTTGATAACACAGTGTCAATCTTATTGTTTTGATTGCGTGAAGCAGTTATATAGATGATGAGTGATTTTCTCTCTCAGAGAGTTTTGTTCACTCAATATAAATAGCATAGAGTTTCTCATGAGTTGAGTCTAAATCAATGTCACAAGAATGTATGAATTACAATTACAATTACAATTACAATTAATTGCTTGCAGAAGAATTAATCATTTTTCAGAGTTATTGCTTTTATGATGAGTTTATTCAACTGCATTAGTATGATTTCAAGCATTGATAAAAATAGTCAATGAAATTCTTGAGTAATGTATATTTACATTCAATGCAATGATATTTATCTTTTTTTGTTTAGCTCATGTCTGTACAGTCAATGAACTGAAAGTAAATGCTATGATCAACTAATGATTAATTGAGTATTGATTGTGAATTAAATATTTATTAATAATTCGCAGATCTGAAAATAGTCTTCTTTAAATTGAGCATTCAAAAGACTTAATATTCGTTCATGAACAGAATTAAAATATGTAATTCGTTCTGCAAATCATGTTACTTCGCGTAGAAAATGAATTCTTCAATATATAACTAATCATGCTGTATGTCATTGTTATGAACGAGATTGTTGATTGATACTTTGTAAATATAGATCAAATTCTAAATTGATGATTGATTAATAAAGAATTATTAATTGATTAATAGTAGATAAATAATAAATATTTATCTTTTAGCTAACTTGAATTCATATTCATAATCATAGTTTCAAATTCTGTATTATGAAAATGATGTCATTTAACTTTAATATTCAATCTCTTCTGTAACAAGAAAAAAATTGTAGTAAAGATAAATTGATAACATTCTGAAGTCTGATTATTTGTAAAGACTTGACAAAGTGTAACAACTAATAATTATTCATTGATTAATTAGCAATTGATAACAGATTAATGAATGATTAATTATCTTTGCTCATTAATTGATTGAAAACTGCAATAACAATTTCATTGATATTGAGATTTTGAATTCTTTTAAAAAAACATATCAACTTTAAATGATTTCTGTTGAAGTAGAATTTAAGCTTGTTCTTCGTAAAAACAGATCACAACTTTGTGTTGTAATGTTTCAGAATAATTCAAAAATTGAATATATCTTGTCTATGATTAATCAGCTATTAATTTATGATTAATGAAATATTAATAGTATACTGATGAGAAAGCATCTTTATGATACGTTGTTGTAAGACTGCTCGCATCATTCTCACGAGATAGTTAGTAAGAGAGAAGAGATTGAAATCTGAGTCAATGATAAACGAGTTGAAGAGCGTTTTTCAAGTGTACATATAGATGTCATTACAACTTGTAAATAAAGACAGAGATATACACGTTTTACAGTATCTTTCTACTAACACGATCATTACACATGTTCATTGTTTGCTTTCTCTGTTGCTTTGATACAACTTTTTATATTGCATCTGTATTCTATCTCTTGACATTGAAGTTTAACGTGAAAATATCATTTTTATGATACTTTGAATAAAACAGTTGACTGAACAGCAGAGAGCAACATGACATTTTTATAGTGATCAGAGAGTTTACAAAAGATTTGAAGTGAGAATCAATTTGACTCTGAAATACAGAAAATTGATATAGCGACTTTATTTCGCTTAGAAATATTGATGAAAGCTATTCAAGTTACAGAGTTTTCACAGTTGAAACTAGAAGAAATGTGTATCTTCAGCTGACAAAAACTGTCTCTCTTTGAGCGAAGATGCAACAGCGAAGAAGAAAGAAACTGACTTTCGCGAATGATTGACATTCAAAAGAGATGCTCTGATCAGAAGAAGAATTCATCTGATCTCAAGATTTGCAAGAAACAAACAGCGAAAGCAAGAATCAAAGAACGAATTCAAAGTAATGTAGATAAAAGTATGAAAAATGATGTCAGTTTCAATAGTGAATCATGTTTCAGCAGAAGCATAAGATTGAACGTTGTTCATCAAATAAAAGAAGAGAAAAGAAAAGCATCTTGATCAGTTGTAACAACTGCAAAAGAAAGAAAGAAGAATTTCAATGAGTTGAGAAGCAAAAACAAAATAACAAGATCTTTTTGACTGCTTTATTATTTTTGCTATTCTGTATTTCATTCTCACAGCTCTCAATATCAACTCACAGCGACAAAATAACAAGTTCATTGAAAACATTTGTTGTAAACATGAGTGCTACGCTCATCAGCTTTCGAGTCAGCTCAGAAATAAACATGATCACAATGTTGTCTCTGAAATATCTGATACTCATGTCATCGTTTAAAACTTTGAAAGTCTCGTATTTTGAAGAAAAGAACATGATTGATTTTCTAGAAAGATATGAAGACTTCTGTGATGATTATGAGCTGAATCAGATTGATCAATTTTGCAAGCTGTCAAGATACTGTGACAAAATCATTAATGATAACATCAAAATCATGATCAAATATATTGACTTCAACTGACAAGAATTGAAGAAGACGATGAAGAAGAAGTATAAAAAAGATGACACTGATTAACAGCTGAATTCTTGAATTTTTCTGAAAATCTTCAAGAATAAGTCTCATATCATGAAGAATAATCTGAAGCTGTACAATCAACAATACAAAAGCATATTGCATTTGTTGATAAAATGTAAGCAGATGAATGAATATATCAGATGCTGCTGATTTGTCAAGAATCTATCATTTATACTAAGTAAAAAAATCATACAAAAGTGTGCACTTAATTCTGAAGATTTCAGTTTCATGAACTTCAAGAAAGTTAGTGATGTGATAGTGATTTACTGCAACTTTGTCAAAGCACTGTTGAAATTCTTGATCATGATCAAGAATTTCAATGATTTCAGCAAGTTTGTGAATGAATATCAGATCAAATGATCAATGATGTCAGACAAGTTCTTTGATTCTTTGATAGTAGCATAGCTCAGCGATACAATAATGAATAAGATGATAAATAAGTTTGAGATGATGATGCTTTTCTTGCAAACAACAATAAAGAAGATTGAATCTTTCATGCAAAACATGACAGCATCTGTCTCAATGCTTAACATTTATATCTCATGTGAATTCATCACATCTGCTTATTCAGTAATGTTGATGTCATCATCATTTTCACTTTCAAGAAGTGAATGAGCATCTTTGATGTTTAAAATGAAAGAATGCTTCTTCTATGAAGAAATAAAATGTCAGAAGATCAAATGTTATCAACTGAATATTTATAAGACAGAAGAAAAAATACATGTGAATGAAGCAAACAGATTCTGAATGAAACTGTCACGAACTGAGAACTGAATGAAATCAGAATGAAATTCTAATAACTAGATTTTAAATACAAGACGTTGCACGAAGAAGAAAGAAAAGAAAGAGATCATTCAGATGTTCTTATATCTCATGAACGCTGAGTATCATTCGTATCGAAGAGCTCTCATAACATCACTGATAATCTCACATCTATCATCATCTATAATATTGTTCAACATCATCTAAGTGATTTAACATCTCTTTTCCCAACATCTTTTGAGTAACACATGCTAAAATCGTGACAATAAATTTCTTTTTTTGAAGTCGAAGCTTCTGCGAGACTTTTAATTCTCTGACTCATATTCAGAGTCGCTGCTTTCTTGCACGTAAGCGATTCATGAATTCTTATTCGAACGATCGAAATTTCGAACGTGATAAACGTTCATGACTTCGATGACATTCATCACATTCGCAAACTTTACTCAACTGTTTTCTTCTATTTCAGTTCACTTAATTAAATACTCTAGCTGAGAGTTCTTTACTTGAGAGTTTAATATTTCGTTCATCTCTCAGCTAAGCACTTCTTTGACGAAAACTATTGAAAACGACGCGAGAGATATTTGTTCAGATAAGAAGTTGTTGATCGCAGAATGAAGCAGATAAGTATGAAAGACGTCGAAACAGAATCAGTCATTGAACAACTCTAGTTGATAAGAATAAGAACTAACAATTTTGATGATTCTGAAAGATTTCTCGAATTTATTAGATAACTTCTTGCTGAGTCGATGAATCATCAGATTGCGAGCATCTAATCAAATCATATCATTAATTGCATACTTGAGAGCGTGTTGTCGATGAACATTAGCGAATTGTTTCTGATATGCTTGAGCTAAGATCATTTGTTCTCGCAGAATTTCATTGATTCGATTCATTTTCTGAACAAACAGATCGACATGTATTCATTTCAAGTGTTCAATAACGTTCTTCTGAGTCTTCTTTGATTTCAATCTCATTCGAGAATGCTGTTCGAAGTTAGCTAGAAACGACGTGCACTGAGTGCTTTCGAAGAAGTGATTGTTGATGACAAATTCAGCTGATGACAGTCATGCAGCTCAGTCGTTCTGCATAAAGAACACGAAGACTCGAAGATATTGTTTCAAAACGTCGTTGATGTTCTCGATTTGATCATTCGTTTCTGAGTGAAACGCAGTTGACAATCGAGCTTGAATCTTCAATCGAATACAAAGTTCGTTTCAAAAGTGACTGACAAACTGAGTTTCACGATTCGAGACGATTGAATCAGATAATTCATGATGTTTTCATATTGCATGATAAAAAACTCGAGCTGTATCTAGAGCTGTAATTTCACTCATAGGCTCGTAATGCACTTGTTTAGATAGTCTGTTCACGACTATCAGAATATTGATTGTCGAATTTTCGTTCAGATTCTTACTTTCAGATACTGTCACGATGAAATTCATGACTATGTCTTTTCAGCGACGATTGAGTACATCAAGAGACTTCAAAGCTCTCTGATATTTTTCTTTAGAGATCTTCACTCGAGAGCATAGATGACAATTGCGTACGAAGCGAGCTACTGTCTTGATCATTTCGAGTCAGTAATAATGACGACTGAGTATTTTGTAGATCTTGACTCTTTCTGAATGATTCGCAATAGACGTGTCATGACTTAACTGAAGCAGACGTAGTCGCAGTTTCTCATCTTCGAATATCAATAGTCTATCTCTATAGTAGACTCGATCACTTCGCAGTGTACATTTCACTAACGAAAATTCTTTAAGCTTTCATTGATCGTCTCTTAACGCAATTATCACGATCTGTACTCATTCATCATTGAAATAGACTGCGAAGAGTTGTTCTTCTAGCTCATTCATAGACATTTTCTCTGATGATTCAGACTGCTCAGAGATCACTGATTCGTTCTTCAAGTCACTTGATTCAAATGCTTCAGAGTCACTATCGTCGAGAACATTGATTAAGACTTGAATTTTCAGATTTTTTGATTTTAGCACGATCTGTCACTGATGTTCTCAATGACTATCTTTCTCGTTCAAGAAAAGATCTTCTGATCGATGCATGAATGCATCGACTCGAGTGTTCAATTCACTCGAACGATACACGATTTTGAAGTTAAATCGAGAGAGAAATTCTGATCATCTGACTTGTCTTCGACTAAGCAGCTTGATTGACATGAAATATTCTAGATTCTTGTGATCGAAAATGATCTCAACGAAATCTAACATGTCTTTCAGTTCGAGTCTTCATTTCTCAAAAGCTCTGATTATAGCTAAAAGTTTCTTGTCATAAATCTCATAGTTGCATTCTGCGAATAGCATTTTGAAAGAGAAATAGATCACAGGTCTTAACTGCTCGTTATCATCTCGCTGAGACATGACTTCGATCACAACATAGTCGAAGACATCGATTTTCACAGTCACGAGTAGATTCGAATTATAGTGCATTAAGATAGAGACAGTGATGAACGTCTGCTTGAGTTGATCGAAGACGAATTGACACTTCTGAGTTCAATTAAATGACTGATCTTTTCTGATTAAGACAGTCAACGAGTCGATCAGCTTGAAAAACTTCTTAATAAATCGTCTATAGAAGTTGACGAAGTTCAGAAAGCTCTGAACATCTTTGATATCTTGAGATGCAGCTCAATTCATGACAGCATTGATTTTCTCAGAATTCATTTTGATTTCGTGAGTGATGATTATTAGATTCAAATACTTGATCTTGATAACTGAAAATTCGCATTTCTCGATATCTATCTGTAGTTCAACAACTCTAAGTCGCTTCAGTATCTGATGAACATGCTGAGTATGCTTCTTTTTGCTGTTGCTATAGATCAAGATATCATTCATGTACGCGATGCAGAAAACGTTCAAGAAGTCATGCAAAGTGTCATTAATGAAGTTCTGAAATGATGACGATTCGTTTGTGAGTTCGAAGAGCAAAACGTTGTACTCGTATAAGTCATAACGTGTTCGAAAAGCGATCTTTCACTCATCTTCATAAGTCATTCGCAGTTTATTAAAGACTGCAATGATATCTAACTTGATGTAGTACTTGATCTTAGTCAGTCGATCTAGAGTTTCTCAAATGAGAAGTAACGAGTATCGATTCTTAACTGTCATGACGTTCAGACTTTGATAATTCACGCAAAATCTGAGTTCTTCGCTTGATTTTTTAACAAAGAGTATCGAAGAGATCGCGAAGAAAGAGCTGACTTGAATAAAGTCTTTGATCAAATTATTCTTCAGATATTTCTTTAGTATTCGAAGCTCATCTTGAGACATGTCATATAAAGACTCGAAGATAGAAGTTTTGCTCTTCTGCAGCTGAATTTTATGATCATAGAGACGTCGTTCAGATAGAATGTTCATCAATTCGCAAGAGAAAACATTTAGAAAGTCGTGATATTCGAAAGACAATAGCGTGACAGAATCAAAGAAAGACGTGATTTTCAGAGCTTTGTCGATATTTCTCATGAATATGACAAACAGATCATGATTCTTTTTTCTAGCGAGTCGCAGAAACGAAGCACTATCTATAACGTAGATCTTCAGATGTTTCGAAGATAAAGACGTTGAAAGAGCTGATATTGACACAGTTGAGATCGAGATGCTTGAAAGAGTTTCGAGTACGAATTCTGAATTGACTTGAGATTCAAAGATGAGCTGATTATGACGCAGATCTATAATTGCTTTATGACTTTTTAATCAGAGCAGATCTAGAACAACTGAGAATTGCGAAAGTTGAGTGACATAGAAGAGAATTTCTTCGAGTTTCTCGCTTGAAACTCAAAGTTTGACAAGAGCATAATGAGTGATTGAATCGAATACAACTGATTGATCATCAAACTTCTGAAGAGTACAGATTTCAGACAAAGAAAAACAGAGCAGAAAGTGTCTTTGCGCGAAAGAGTCATCAATAAATGCATAATCGATGACGTCGATATCAATCAAAACAGAAAGATTGACATTGATTTTATTGCTTTCTAGATTATCTGAGAGCACGAGATGATCATTGTTCATCTTCTTTTCTAATCGATGAATCGAGCTAACTGAGAGTGCAGAGATTTTCAGACTGTTCGATTGTCTCTGCGAGCGACTGTACGCAGAGACTAGGCTTTTTTCAAGACGAAAGAAGTATCGAAAGCGAGATTGTCGATAGAGATTGCAAGAGCGAATAATGAGACGACTCGTAGCTGAATCTTGAGCTTTGAATTGCAGATCGCAGTCTGATGTTCAGACTTATCGCAGTATAGACACAGATGATTGATCATGCGATGCTGATGCTTCTTGAGAGTCAGTGAGCCTCGTTTCTTCATGTTGATGATCGATAAATTCATGAGATTCTTCGAGCTCAAGATCGTAGCTTTCGAGCCTGTCAAGAATGTCACATATTTGACGAGATACGCGAGAACTGTAGAGATCACAGAGACAGAATGAATCACTGCTTTTGACTTGAGAAGATTCTGTACTGTGACGCGATATCGACTATTCAATTGCTGACATTTGATAATCAACTGCTCATAGTTCAGACTGCTGACATTCATCTGAATCAATAGAGCTTTGAGCTCGCTGAATAGTTCATTCTTCAGATTGAATTTTCGAGTTACGATGTCATATTCGATTGCATCAATGTGCTGCTGAAAATCGAACAGATATTCAATGAAGATGCAATTTTGCATTCTTAGAACTGAAATGAATCGCTGAGCGATTTCTTGCTTGTCTGAATCATTGAAGACTTGTCTTAACAAGACAACTAATTGCTCAATCGTGACTAGCTTGTCATGCTGAGCAGTCATACGCGACAACGCTTGAGCGACAGCATTTTTCGATAAGCGACTGTACTCATACAGAAGACAAAACTCGAAAGTTGAATAACGATTTGCGTTCAACTTCAGCTTGCTGATCAGTTTGAAGATGAACTGATTTAGCTTGTTTTCTCGCTCTTCAATATAGAGTTCTGAATTCAAATATTTCTCTGATTTGATATTGATTCTGCTCATGCTCTTGAGTTCTTGAATCATTTCTGACAAGATTTCATTATTGATCTGAAACTGCTTAAGTTCAATCTGAGTTTGCTCATGTTCTTGTTGACAGACTGAGACTCAGTTGATATACTGAATGATGATGTCGTTGAATCAAGTTTGAAGTTCAATCAGAAAAGTGTATCACGCTTCGAAAGCATTGTTGACGTGAATTCGAAACTGAGCGACAGTGATGAGTTCGTTGATCGAGACTAAAGATGTCGACGACAGAATGTTGCTGATATTCTCGAATTGACTCATGATGTAGTGAGATGCAACGTAATGTCACGAACTGAGAACTGAATGAAATCAGAATGAAATTCTAATAACTAGATTTTAGATACAAGACGTTGCACGAAGAAGAAAGAAAAGAAAGAGATCATTCAGATGTTCTTATATCTCATGAACGCTGAGTATCATTTGTATCGAAGGATTTTCATAACATCACTGATAATCTCACATCTATCATCATCTATAATATTGTTCAACATTATCTAAGTGATCTAACATCTCTTTTCTCAACATCTTTCAAGTAACACATGCTAAAATCGTGACAGAAACTCGCTGAAAGAAATGACAGATTGACATCTTTTGCATTGAGTTGTTCTCAAAAAGATCTAATTAACAATGCTTTGATTTGATTTGATTTGATTTGATTTGATTTGATTTGAATTTATACACTTTTGTGACATTGATTTAGACTCGACTCATGAGAAAAACTATGCTATGTGTATTGAATGAACAAAACTCTCTGAGAAAGAAAATCGCTCGTCGACTACACAACGACTTCACGTCGTTGAAACAATAAAATTGACACTGTGTTATCAATAATGAATCTATAGCTTTTATTCAGCGCGTGACGCTTGAGTAAACTCTTACAAGTGTCTGTGCTGTTTATTGTAATGCATCATCTTTGCTTTGCTCTTCATTGATGATATTCTATACAATGATGTTTTGATTTGATTCTTGATTCAAAGATGAAAGACGTTTCTTTGCACTCGTGATGCTCATGATTGTAACGCAGAAACTGTGTTCTTTTGCTCAATGATTATCATTCATTGAGCAGAGAAATGTGTGATGAAAAAGAGACGCACACGACGAGAAGATAAAGTGTGATTGTACTGTACTGAATAACTCTTTTCTTCTCTTGATTTGACTTGTGTCACGTAGACGTTGAATAGATTGTTAGTATAGACGTGCGATCGCAATCATTTGATGCTTAGCTGATTGATAGTAGAGATGCATTCTGATCATTCTCATGCGCTCTCAATTTTTCACGTAGATAGATGTATGACTTGACGTCAAGTAAAGAAGATAAGCTTAAGTCTTTTCAGTATATCAGCGTGATCGACGAGTCACTACTTCTTCAAGCACATGTAGTCACAAACTCAAGACTCATCATCTGATTCATCTATTCTATCTGATATCTTTTCATTAATTACTTGATGACACTGTCGATGTGACGAAGACGTTTCAGTATATCGATGCAGTTGACAAATCATCAATTCTTCGATCACTTGTAGTCATAATTTCAGACTCATCATCTGAATTGACTTTTCTACTAGTAGTATCTTTTCATTTCTTACTGACTTCAACATGTCATTAATCTTCTTTGTAGATCAGTTGTGACTGTTAGAAAGAGTATTGTCGCGTAGATGAAAACTCTACATGACAGCTTTCATGATTATACAACGTTCTAACATCATTCAAACTGCGTTGAATTGAGATCTCTTGACTCTTCTGACTTCTATTCGAACATAGAATAGAATTAAAAGATTCGTAGTCGACATCATGTACAGATGAATCTCGTTGTCAATCTTAACAATACTTTGAAGAAACAAAGTCAGCAAATGAGAGCAGAACATGTTGATATCATCAGATTGACAAATGTAAAAGCAATGATTACAAAGAAAGCAGAGAATATAGATGAGAAACAGAAATGAGATGAAGAAGTAATGATTGTCACAGCTCAACATGATTATAAGTCAGATGAAAATGTGATGAAAATAGCAACACAACAAAGAACGAGTTTGAATTAAACTTGAAGAAAAAAAGTAAGAAAAGAAGAATATCTGTTGAGCATGAAGAATTTGCGCTCTGAAGAGTATTTATTGATTTCAAGAACATTCTTGAAGAAGTGAATAAGTAAGAATGTGATCATGCAGAATGCAGCTGTTCTTGAGAAAACGGTAAAAACAATGAAGAAGTTGATGAGAAAGAATTTAGATGACAGCAAGATAGAATCAGATAATTGAAACAAGAGAACGCAAAATATAGTAGAAGAATGCATAAACACAGAAAACATGATGCATATTATAATGAATCAGAAGATGCAAAATGTAAGCATTGAATAAATGCTTACACATTCGTCTATTCTTCTTTAAACTCTCTACACTCAAGTAAAACAACACAAGAAAATGAAAATGAAAAAGATTAATGATGTGCAAGTAACAGCAGTAAAATTTGAAGATTTTTCACTTGAAAAGTTAAACACAATTCTGTATGCAGTGAAGTGTTCAAGAACACAAGTGCTGATGAGTGATGAGATTTACATTAAGACATTGCTTAATAATGATGTTGAAATCAACGTTATGTCTGAAACTTTTGTTGCAAGAACTCAGTTGTTTATGCAACGAGACATTCATTTAAATATGATAAAAGTCAGCGAAGCAAAGATTAACATCATTGAATGCTGCAATGATGTGAAGATCGATATTGACGAAGCAAAATCAATGATTTCAATATTTGTGATCAAAAGTGATGAGTACACTTTGATACTGAGCAGATCATATGAGCGAAAGACACATTTATGCTGTTACGATCCTAGCTACGCACCTTCGTTGGTAGCTATGTTGATGGCTATGTTGATGGCTATCCTGAGAGCTATCGCCGATCGCTCGCCGCTAGGGCATAGGCTTGTTCCGAAGCCAACCCTATTCAGGGTTAGCTTATGTTCTCCTGAGTCATATAGATAGCCGGCCCTTCCCTTCTAGACACTTTCCTTCCTTAGCATTTATATACTCGTTACATTACACCCATATGACTCGCTCTATGCTGGCCCCTAACATATGCAGCAACAATACTTCAAAAGAAACTTGTAAAATGACAGTCATTAATGATGATGAAAGAATGATGTTCTTTAAATTGATTTTAACGCACAATTCTGTCAATTAAAATGTATTGAAAATATTTCTTGAAAAAGTGAAAGACTCTTTAAATAAATAAATGAATGCTCTGTTGAAAGCGTATCTGCAATAAGAAGTGTAAGCTTGAAGATTGTTGATTTAGCGCGCTTGAAAAGTTTTGAAATGTTCATTAAGATTGAAGAAGAAAAGAAAAAGAAAGATTGAAGCTTCGTTCAATGATTTTGCTTAAATGATAGCATGCAATGCACACAGATGTTATGATGTTGTTCAAACAGACTTATGATGCAAATGACATGAAGATTTGATCTGAATTTAATTCGTCAGCATGAGAAGATAAATCATATCAAAGTAGCGACAGCATATAAGAGAAAAGCTCAGAAGATTCAATCTGTAAATTCATCAAAGTTGAATAATTCAATATCAGAAGATTTAACAAATTGAAAATAAATCTTACTGACTCAGATCAAATTGAATATGACAAAGATGAAGTCAGAGAAGTACAATTATTGATTGTTTCTCAAATTTTTCAAAATTGCTTGAAAGTTCAGATTGACTTTGAAGCGAGTCAAGAGAATGATATGCAATGATGCTTTAACTCTGCAAGAGAAGAATTTACTACTGAAGATGTTGTTTAACAGAAAAGTGACAATGATCTGAGACTTTTCAGAAATGAAAAAGATAAAAGACATAGTTTCATTCTTGCAGTAAATTCAAACAATATTGCATAATGCATGATAGACACTTAATTTCTCAGTCTTTAAAACACTTTATCAGATCATCATAGACATGCTTAAAAATTGAATAAAGAATGATATATTGAAATCTTGTCATGACTTGTATCAAAATCTCTGATTTCTGATCAAGAAAAAGTTCAATCAGTATCACATGATCAATGCAGCGATGAATATAAACAAGATTATCATCAGAAATATCAATCTGCTCTTAGATGTGAATGAATTCTTCAAAGAATTCATCAATATAATTATGATCTTTCTGATAGACTTGTTTTCTAAGTATGATCAGATTATGCTGACAAAAATATATCAAGATCTCACAGTGTTCATGACATTTCTGAGATTATTGCGACAGATGATGTTATTACAAGATGTCATTAACTTCGTTGCTCAGTTTGTCAGAATCATAATCAAGATATTGAAGAATCTTCTTGAAATATGCAAATCTTTTCTCGATGATATTGAAGTAAAGAGATCGAAAACAATCTATGATAATGCAAAGATTGCTTCAGAAATGCATCAGTTTATGTTGAAGCACATTAAGAATCTTGACTTTGTACTCTTGAACTTTGAATTCATCAATTGCATCATATCTGACGAAAAGTCGCAATTCTGCATATTGAGCATAAAGATTGTAAAATTTGTTTGTGACTTTCATGATTGCAAATAGACTGATCATCGAGTTGAGTTTCAAGTTGACATTTTGAACTTGAATCAAGATCGAGTCAAGTTGCTCACATTTTCAACTTGATTCGAGTTGAGTTGCTCATATTTTCAACTCGACGCAACTCGATTCGACTAGAAATCGAGTCAACTCAACTCAATTCATCAAGAACTCAAATTTGACATCAAGAGCGCTAAGAATAGAAACATAAAACAACATGTTCGCTTGTTCTTTGCATTATCTTTTCGCATTACTCATTGCATCGTCTATATATTGCATTATCTTTTCGCATTATTTATTACATCATCTATATACTATCTTCAAGCTATTAACAACTATTGTTGTTAATACAAACTATTCTATAAAATGTCTAGTTCATTGACAACTTTCAATCTGTCTGACGAAAGCATTTTGCATAGTTCATCTTCAGATAGTTTTCATTTTGAAGACTTTGCAAGTCAAGTTCAATGATTTATAAATTCTTCACATCATTTTGAAAAAAAGAAGATTAGACAAGAAGCGATGAACAAAATTCATCAGAATTTCTCACAGCTCAAGATAAGAGAGAATAACGAGTATGTTCAATGAACTTTGAATACAGATGACGATTTTCTACAATGATGATCTCAAATCTCTGTTGTTGAGAGTATTTAAAACAAGACTCAAAAAAAGATAGTCAATTCACTCTGATTCAAAAAAGTTAAAGACGATAAGCAATTTAATATATGAGATCACTTTATACAGTTGACTTTGATTGTTGAAGAATTGTCTAAAATCTCATGCATAATCTGTCATAAAATTATGAATCATTCAACAGCTTTTGATAGCTTTAGCACGTCTGCTATGAAAAAGCATCTTGAATCAGACTTTTGCACAGCGACAGAGCGAAAACGCAAACACTCGCAATCACAGACTGAACTGACTTTCGAACGAGTAAGTCATATCTGATAATGCAAATTGATAATGCAAAATTGACAAACTATTAGAAGAAAAGTCATATCAAGTTAGTCTCTATCTTTAATCAAGAGAATTGAAAAGATCAATTATGCAAGATCTTTGTTGACTTGAATCTACTCTTTTGAATCGTTGATAACGAGTAATTTTGAATGCTGCTACAAATGCTTCGTTCAGATCTGCAAATTGCACATTGCACAAAGATGACAATCATGATTCTCTCACACTATAAGAAGATTTGTGATAAGATCAGATTGAATCTTACAGAGTCACATGTTAAAACTCTTTCACATGTGATTATGTAACAACAATAATTAAATAATCATTGAGTAATCAGAATCTTGAAAGTGATCGCTCTGATCACTTGAATCAAAAGTGATCACAGTGAGCATGATAAGCATGATGCTTATCTTACTCATCTTGCTCAAGAATGATTGAAGTGATCATTCAGAGCAGAAACGACTTGACACGATTCTTTTATATCTATATAATGATGATCGTTTTCTTAGATAGAAGCTTCGTGCTCAACTCATGTAATAGTCAATACAGTCTATTGTCTTAGTTATTCTCAGATCTTCAGTCTAATGATTAGTTCATTACTACACTGATCTCTATTTATATCTTGTGTTGTTAAAGAAACAATCATTACACTTTGAGCATCACTCTTTTACAAGATATCAGAGCATCATCTTATCACGATCGTTATGTCATTCTCAGAACGAATCACATCAGCAGACATTATTGCATTCTTGAATAGCAAGTCATTGATTAAAATATCAACATCAAATCTGTACTATGAAGATAAAGACAAGCTTGATGCTTTTCTTATACAAGTGAACGTCTATGTCAGAGCACACAAGAAACTAAGTTCACTTCACGACAAGATATTGTTCACATTCTCGTACTTCAAAGAAGATGTCTTCAAATGATTTAAATCATTGATAAAGAATCACTTGAAGAATAAGTCAGAAGATTGAGAAGACGAGATTAACAGAGTCTTTGAGAACTTCTCTAACTTTGAGCAAGCAATACGAAGAATGTATGAAGACATAAATGCAAAACGAATCGTTGAACGACAGCTGTATGATATTAAGCAATCAGAATCAGCATTCAAGTACATCGCTGTCTTTCAGTCAATTGCAGCAGAGATTGAATGAGATGACTCGACTTTTACAGCACAGTTCTATAGAGAACTGAAGAATGTGATAAAGAATGAGATAACTCGTATGAATAAACTCATGACTTTGCACGTTATAATTAGCAAGACAATCGTGCTGAATAATCAACAGTACGAGCGAAGACTTGAAAAGAAGAACAAGATCGCTTATGTCTCAGTTGCATGAAGCAAGAGAAAGAAGAAGCAACTCTATTACGATTCTCAATCTATGAAGTTAGACGCAACTCAAAAGATACTTACGAACGCTCACGAAAAAACGATTCAGCAGAGCAAAACATGTTATACATGCAAAAAGCTAAATCATTTCTTCAGAGATTGTATTCAGAACAAGTACAAGAACAAGTCAAAGTTCTATGATAAACAAGACAGATCTTTCGCAGCAACGAAAGAAGATCAGAAAGACAAGCATCAAACATTATCATGAACAGCATGTTACGAAGATAACTGTCACATTCATCTGAGCGATAAGAAAGATTCTGAATGATACTTGAAATTCTCACGTAAGAATTGTTTCTACGCAGCAACTCATCGTCAGTCGAAAGTGCATGATGAGAAAAGTGACGAAAGTTCGTTCACTATGATCGCGAAATCAGAGATTCTCGATAACGAAGAATATGACTTGAATAGATCGAACAGCACGAAAGAAGCTATTCATCAAGCAGTCAAGAAAGAAAATCGACTTAGCGAAACTCTACAAGCATTCACTATCGCGACAGAAGATGCTTTCAAAGAAGAAGAAGATCATCTTGAAGTAAAAAAAGATCTTAGAAAGCTTACAAATCAAGCAAGCTTTATAAGCATGTACAACAAATTGTACACTCTCTTTAGACAGAAAGAGAAAGATTTTTCACAGTGCATGCAACAGATCAAGAATGAAATACATCAAGCTATTTATGACGTGATTCAAGATGAGTCGATCGCATTGTGCAAGAGCATTCAATATCATGACATAGTCATGAAGAAATCACTCACAGAAGTCAAGTTCATCAAGCAAGAAGAATATGTACTTCTCAATGAAAATCATATGTTCAGAGAACTTAGACAGATGACAGAAGTCATCAGAGAGAGATTTGATCTGTGTGATTCAAAGAAATATTCACAGAAGAAAGTTAATTTGAATCAATTTCAGTACATAAAACAAGTACTTGAGAAGCAAGCTTTTAGTTCAAAAAACTAGAAGACTCTTCGATCAATAGATCATTGAAGAAGTTTAGTTAAAGATCGAAAATTGAAAGTATATTTGTCTTCACAAGTGATTCAACACAGTTACGAGTCTGAGTCAAGATCAACGATCATACAGCACGTCTATTCATTGACAGTGAATGTACAAGAAACTACATGTTTTCAGAATTTGTTAGAAAAGCACAAATATTTATGCAGAAGAAGAAAGAATCTTACAATTTGCAAAACTTCGATGAAACACTCATGAAGTATAATAATGAATTGATAGATCAAGAGATTTGACTCATTCATTTGAGACTCAAACGTCATTGAGAGAAGTTGCATTTAGATGTTATGAAGCAGTCAGACAGCGATATAATTCTAGACATATCATGACTTCATATAATCAATTCAATGATAGATTGAATTAATGAGACAATCACTTTTCTTCATACAGAAACGACGCGATTGCACTCAATATTGAAGTCATCAAAGAATGTGAAAATCTTCGCAATGACAGTGAATGATATGCGCAGCGAGCTGAAGAACAGCTCAGATGCACAGATGTTATGAAGCAGAGAGATTAAAAGTAATCTTGCTATCGTCAAAATTTCTAAAGAATATCAGAAATATAAGATTCTGTTTGAGAAAGAAAGTGATCAAGAGACACTACTCAAACATTAATCGTGAGATCATGAGATCAAGCTCATAGATGACAAGAAACTCACGAAACAGTTCATTTACTCATTGTCAGCAGAAAAGCTTGATGCTTTGCGACAATATCTGAAAGAGAACATGCGAAAAGAATTTATTAGAGAATCGCAGTCATCAGCAAAATATTTAATTCTGTTTATTTTGAAATTGAATGAAAGTTTAAAACTATGTGTTGACTACAGAGCACTGAATAACATCACGATTAAAAACAGCTACTCGCTATCGCTCATATCTGAACTGCAAGACAGACTGCAGAAAGCACAGTGATTTATGAAATTCAATATATTCAAAGCATTCAATCGAATATGAATTAAAGAAGAAGATGAGTGAAAGACAGTCTTTTGCACTCAACTAGAACATTACGTGTATTTGATCATGTTTTTCAATTTAATCAATGCTTCAGTCACGTTTCAAACATTTGTGAATAACGTGCTATGACGTTATCTGAATCAGTTCATCATAGTATATCTGAGTAATATACTAGTATACTTGAAGACGAAGAAAGAACATGTGCAACATGTTAGAAAAGTTTTACAGACATTGAAGAAAGTCGATCTGCACATCAAGTCAGAAAAAAGTGAATTTCATGTACAGAGTGTACAGTTTTTGAGATTCATAGTCACGTCTCAGAGTCTAAGAATGAACTCAAAGAAGATAAAAGCTGTTACGACTTGATCGACGTCAAAGTTAAAGATCGAAGTTCAATTCTTTTTAGAATTCGCGAACTTTTATAGACGTTTTATAGAGAGATACTTCAGAATCATCTCGTCACTTATGAATCTTACAAAGAAGAATATATCGTTCATGTGAACTGAGAAAGCAGAGAAAGCTTTCAAGAAGCTGAAGAAATTATTCATCTCTCAGTCAGTACTGATCATGTTTGAATCAGAAAAATCTATTACGCTTGAGATGAATGTGTCAAACGAAGCTATTGAGACGTGTATCAGTCAATCAAATGATAAGAAACGTCTGCACTTTATTGCTTACTACAGTCATAAGTTTACAGTCGCTGAATTGAACTATGAGATACATGACAAGAAGTTATTAGCTATTGTTGACTCTTTCAAACAATGAAGAGTGTATTTGAAAGAATCTAGACATCAGATTCAAGTATATACAGATCATAAGAATCTGCTGTACTTCACGATCACGAAAGTTCTGAATCGAAGACAGATCAGATGATCGAAGAAATTGTCATCATACAACTTTCAAATTCAATATTGAAAAAGATTTGAAAACTTGAAGATCAATGTCTTGAGTAGAAGAGCAGATCACATGACAGATAAATCATAGATAAATCAGACTATCTTACAACAGAATCAAGATGATTTCATTGTCTACAATAGACAAAATGCAGCTACGTTACGAATCTACAATCAAGATCTTGAGAAATGAATAAAGCTAAAGCTAGCAAAGAACTCAGTCGCGCAGAATATTATAAAGAATATTGCTGACAACGCGAACTTTGAGATAATCAACAAAATACTAACATTTCAAGATCTCATCTATGTTTCAACAAGATGTAAACAAGATATAATAAGCGATTATCACGAGTCGATGATACATGAACATCAGAGTTCGAATAAAATCATTGAAAGAATATCTAGAATCTACTACTTCTTTAAAATGAGAAAACAAGTAGAAGATATCATAAGAAAGTGCGACGTATGCATTTGAACGAAGCATAGTCAACACAGATCTTACAAACTTTTGAAAAGTCTCAGCACATCAGATCATGCATGAAAAAGCATAGCTTTGAACTTTATAGTCAAGCTATCAAAGTCAAAAGAAAGAGTTACAAGAATCACATATGACTTTATATTGATGATCACAGATAGACTAATCAAGTATGAATATTTCTTGTCATACAAGAAAGCAACATTCGCGAAAGATTTGACTTACACATTTCTAAGAATGATTGTAGCAAATCATGAATTATCAGACGAAATAATTTTGAATAAAGACAAGCTTTTTACATCGAAATTCTGAAAATCGTTGATGAATCAACTAGAAATTCATCATAAGCTGTTAACAGCTTATCATTCACAGACGAATGAACAAATGAAAAGAATGAATCAGACACTGAAACAGTATCTCAGATGTTATATCAACTATAGACAGAACGATTGAGTACAGCTACTGTCAATAGCACAGTTAACTTTCAATAGCACAACGACAGAAGTAATCAGCATGTCATCATTCTTTGCAAACTACGAGTTCAAGTCAAAGACTCTTAAGAAATCGCGTGAATTTGCACAATTAGCTCAGAAAGTTACGATACAGATTGAATAAATACATTTGTTGCACAAAGAGCTGCAGAAGAACATTCAATTTCTAAGCAAATGCATGACTCTGTATGCAAATAAGAAAAGAGATAGAAAATCTACTTTTAAAAAGAGAAACAAAGTTTATTTACTAAGACGAAATATCAAAATGAAAAGATCAAGTAACAAGTTGAATCACATGAAACTAGAATCATTTGAAATTCTAGAAGAAAAAAGATTGATTAATTACAAGTTGAATCTTTCAGCATCTATGAAAATACATTTAGTATTTTATATTTTTCTTTTGAAGTCTGCAGACTTGAATACATCAATTCAAACAAAATCTTCAGAAATAGATTCAGAGAGTCAGAACATCGAGTACGAAGTAGAGAATATACTAGATCAACAGAATATCAAAGATTAATCTCATTGATTAGTCAAATGAAAAGATTATGAACATATCGAGAACACTTGAAAATCAAGAAGAAATCTCAAGAACTGTCAGATGCTTCTGTGACAGTTTCAGTTGAGAAATTCAATCAGTCAAAGTCTGATGAAATCTTAATCTGCTTGAAAAACACGTCAAAGAAAAGATCATTCAGCAATGATTTGCTAATCTTTCTCTCATCTTTCTCAAGCTCAACAATGTTTTGAAACTCTCGTTCAATTATCGTCTGTTTCTTGTTCTTTAGAAACACAAATTGATTTTGCAGACAAGTAGTTCTTGCGAAGATCTCTTGCATCTGCTTGTGAGCATTCAGCAACTCACGAAGAATGCAATTGCATTCTGTCTTTATTCTTTTTCACTTCATCATTGAGAAAGTAAGATCACACTTGCGATCGAGATGCATACACTCGATGCAACGATCAGTTTCGTTTTTGACATGACATTTCTTTTGCAAGCGACTGCAGTGTTCACAGAGACGCATGACAGCACGCTCAGAACTCGTACGCTCAAGAAAATCTCTGAAACGCAAGATAGAGTTTTTGATTGTGCAATGAAAAGACATGAAGAAAAAGTGATTTTCGAAACGAAAATCTTAGAAGAGAATCTAATGTTAAAACTCTTTCGCATGTGATTATGTAACAACAATGATTAAATAATCATTGAGTAATCAGAATTTCAAAAGTGATTGCTTTGATCGCTTGAATCAGAAGTGATCACAATGAGCATGATGAGCATGATGCTCATCTTACTCATCTTGCTCAAGAATGATCAAAGTGATCATTCAGAGCAGAAACGACTTGACATGATTCTTTTATGTCTATATAATGATGATCGTTTTCTTAGATAGAAGCTTCGTGCTTAACTCATGTAATAGTCAATACAGTCTATTGTCTTAGTTATTCTCAGATCTTCAGTCTAGTGATTAGTTCGTTGCTACACTGATCTTTGTTTATATCTTGTGTTGTTAAAGAAACAATCATTACATCACAACGTGTCTCTATTGCTTTGAACGCATGATCTAGTTCTCAAAGAGTAGCGTACTTGAAAGTGTTGATATACTGAATCGATGCTGAATTTCAGTTTCATGAACATTTTATTGAATTTACGTCTTTTGATATTGAGCATATTGAACGTTAATTGATGATGAAGCTAATGAAAATTCTGAAGAACTACGCTATTAAGAACAAGCTTTTCAAGATTGTTATCAATAATGCAAGCAATAATAATATCTTGAAAGAGAAACTTGAAAAGATCATGAGTCATTGCGAGTTTCAATGAAACAGAACACAGAATTTCATTAATTGCTTGACTCACATCATCAATCTTATGACTCAAGATTTTATTCAAGCTCTTGAATCAAAGACAATAGCTGATAATGTTATTGCTCAATTAAAGAATGAGCAAGTGTAAGATATTGAAACAAGCAGAGAATTATCTGTTGTGATCAAAAAGATATTGCTTCGAATGATAATGCAAAAAAGTAATGCATTTATTAATCATGAAATTAGATTTGTGCTCTGACGATAGCTGTCAACGACTCTTCTCAGCGATTGATTTGCTTCAGAACTTTTCAAGAGCAGAATGACAAAAAATCTAGAAAACTGATACAAGATATTTGCATTCGTTGAAACTTTACATACTTGATGCTTCGTTAAGCATATCAACTACGCGAATTTATTGATCTTTGAACAGAGAAATACTGCGAAAATTTCAAGATCGCAAGAATCAAACTTGATGAAAGCGAGTGATTCATGATTTTGCTTGTTGACAATCTATTAAATTTCTTTTACGAATGCACTTTAATAATGTCATGAACAATTAATGCAAATATTCACTTGAGATTTTGAATATTTAATGCACTTTTCAATCATCTTGAGCAGATTGAAAAGAATATAAAAAGAAGTACTTGCTCATCAAGTGCTGTTATAGTAAAGACTTATGAAAAAGTCTCAATCAAACTTGCGAAGTATTATGTCAAGATCGAAGACAGCGATGAAACAATATATAATCTTGCAAATATTCTGAATTCTACAATGAAGCTAGATCTTTACAAGACTTGAAATGACAAAGACAATGAAGATACAGATCATGATGAAGAGTCTGTTCACTACGAGATCAAGTACAAGACAGAGTTCAAAGAGTATTTTCATTGTTACTATGAAGATTCAGCTGTCGATTTGAGAGCAGAAGCACAAAGAGCAAGAAGTGATGCTGATAAGATAATGCATTATGATAATACATTTGATCATTTACTAACGATCTTGTAGTCTGTTGCAACTGTTAGAAGATCATTGCTTCAACAATCTCAGCGTGCTCGTTCTTTTCAAGATGAAGATGATCAATATCTTTGCACTGATGTTATAAATGAGAAATGTTTAACATGATAGTTTTGAAAAGACAATGCTTCAAATTTTTCTAAATTGATGCAAATGACTAAAGATGTTCTTTCATGCTCAATATTCTCAATAAATATTGAGTGAACTTTCAGTCTTGCTAGAAGAGTATGTCGATGAAATCGATCACAGATAAGTTCAGAAACGATGAAACAAATAATGCTGATGAAGTATTACAATTGAACTATGAATTTGAATTCAGACAAGATTATTACTGAGCTCTGAAATATTTATTACAGAGAGAAGAATGATGATCAAAAGATCAACAAGTCTGCTGATTCATTTTGAATATCTTTGAAGATTGTTCTGACACAGATTTATTCATAGATCTGCAATATTGTCTCATCTATTAAAAGTCTTGCATTTAAAGCAAGTACTTATTAGAAGTACAATTGAGTTAATGCACAAGAATAATGCACAAGAATAATGTGAATGTGATTTCAAGAATTACACTGTTTATCTAATTGATGAAGACAGACATTTTCTAGTCTGTCTTGAAAAACATGACATCAAGATTCATCATGAGATTCTTCATAAATCTCATATTTCTATCTTGAATGATGATGCATTTGACATGAATTGTTGTCAAGTTGATGTTTGCATAGAGCAAAATGTCAATGAAAATTCTACAACAAGAGTGATAATGCAAAAGAGTAATGCACTTACTTTTTATAAAGAAGCACATAAAGTCTTCAGTGACTTCTTGAAGAGCACTCAAGACAAAGTGCTGAATGCAAAAATCATATTGTAGCATGTTCGCTTAAGCATAATCATGCATAATCTCTCTAATCAGTCTTTCAAAGATCATTTTGAGAATGAGATTTTCTGCAATCTTCTGATATTTTCAAATTTCGCGCAGCACAACAGTGTCTGATTTGTAGCGTCTTTTCTGTTGCAAAGCATTAGTATGTCAGTAGATAATGCATTATTCATGTGCATTATCTTTTTAGTAGTAGTAGTAGATTTAAAGACTGAAGTTTCTTTGATAGCATAATAATCAGTTGAATGCATCGAGCTCTTAGACGTCTTACATGCTGATGCATATGCTAAAAATGAACTTGTCAGCAATAAACAAGTCATATTGCATTATCAGTATGCATTATCGATAACATGCTTGCTGCATGTCATTGTTTATCAAGAATGATTGATTTGATTTATGTAAACTTGATTTTTGAAAGTATTATCTTTGAAAGTATTATTTATTGAAGCGTTGATTATTAAAATGATTCAAGAAAATATGATAGAAGAAGTGATTGAAAAATCAGAAAAGAAATTGAAGAAAATATTGAATAAGTGTTAAGAAATAAGTGTTAAGAATAATAATTAAATTTTTCTCGTTGCACTCAAATTCATCTCACTTGATGAGTTTTTTTCTTACTTTTCAAAATTCTCTATTTGTTCATATTCTATTGAACTACTCAAATTTCATCGATACTATTGCATTACTCAAATACATCATCAAGAGAACAATGCTGACTTTAACAGATACTTTTCACTCTGTTCAACAGTTCAGAAATAATTCTTCATGAAAATTAATTCATCTCACTTGATGTTATATCTCTTACTTTCTCAAATTCTCTACAAGTTCATATTTTATCAAACTACTCAAATTTCATTGATACTGTTGCATTACTCAAATGCATTATCAAGAGAACAATGCTGACTCTAATAAATAATGTTCACTCTATTCGTAAACTCAAAGTCTATCGCAAGTTCAAATCGTGGTGAAAATTGGTTCAATGAGATCAAAGAACACTACAAGCGACAGAACAATGATCATGTAATCATATTCAAATGATTACACAAACTAAAACAATTCAATGTTTGAAAAGAAGCGAATGAGATCGACAAAGCAGCGATGAAAGACAATGTAAGAGACGAGATAAAACAAGAGCGAAAGAACAAAGATATTCATGATAATGCATCTCAGTAATGCAATACTAGATAAAGCGCTAATTTGTTTATAGTTGAATGCTTTGAATTGAAAATCAGACGCAAAGCGAATGCTGAGATTATCACTGAGATGATAAAGCTTTTTGATATAACTGCTGCGACACAAGATGCAAATACTACTGCAGAGAAAATTGCTTTGAAAGTAACAAAGATATGCATTATCTATATGCATTATCTTTCAGTTGTAGAAACTAATATCAATTTTAGAAGACAACAGATGAGCTGAACATGAGCGAAGAAATATCAAAATTTATGATCTTTATAGTTCACTTAATTCAACAAAAAATTCTTCATCATGATGATCTGAAGAAGTTAAAGCAGACTGATGATACTAATTCTATGACAGCTTTTCAGAATTTTGCAACAGAATTCGTCACTCTTTCAACTGTCAAAGAACGAGAAATTCAGAATTCAATACATGCAATAAATTCTAATTTAAATAATCTCATCATAGTAGAAAACGATGATGCAGAGATGTGTTACTATGAAGCAAAGAAGAATGAGAAGAAACTACAACATGATGAATATGAGATAATCAGTAGTGAGAAGAAAGAGAATAATGAAAGTGAAAAGAAAATAATAAAGCTGTTCGACTAGCGAACAGCACTTACCTTACTTTCTAAGTTCTAATCATAATTCATAATCTTATAAATTCATAGTGCATTATCTTTTTGCATTATCGTGAAGAGTGTTCAATAGAAAGTCATGATGAAAATCATGAAGTCTTCATGATGAAGACTGTTTAATTAAGCTATTTACATCTATCTAATATCTTGTCGAGTCAAGTTGAGTTGTTGAGTCGAATTGTCGAGTCAAGCTTCTCAACTCGACTTGAGTTCTTGAGTTCAACTTCTCAACTCAACTTGACACTTTTTCAAAAAAATTTCAACTCAACTCGACACTTTTCGAATCAAGTACTTGACTTGAACTCAAGTACTCGACTTGACGCAATCAGTCTAATTGCAAATCAGAAGATTTCAAAATTATCAAGATTTTAAAATGATGTTTCTGTCATGATGTTACATCTGTTCAAGTGTTCATTGAAGTATACATGTATTATCAAGTGTGAATAGAGAATTTCATCTTGATCACAACATTAATATTTCAGCTCTTCAAAAAGAAGATCAAATTCATGTGAGAAAAAAAATAAGAGAAAATCATGAACAAGCTGAAGCTGATATTAATCATTGTATTGATCATGAAAAGTCTGAACTACTCTGAGCAGACAGAAGAAATTATTCTCATTATGAACATAAGTTTTCAAGAATGAAAAGCGATGTTACAGCAGACAGTATTGAATTCTAAGAATCAACATCTTGTATGATATGAAAGTAAACTATGAAATGAGCAAGAAACAAGATATAATGCTGAGAAGTGAGAATGCAGAGATCTGATGAAGACACTGAAAAAGATTCATTACTGACTATACAACATGAAATTCATTATTGAAATAAATGTGAACATTCTGATGACATAACTGAATTAATCTGACTTATCAGAAGCATTGATGACATGATGACTTACTTGAATTCACTTGTTTAATTTTGATGTTCATCATGTTTTCAATTGCAAGCATAACGCACTTGATAAACTCTTGCGCAGACTCAGAGAATCTTCAAATGATGAAGATGAGATTCATGAAAAAAACATAAATGACTTTATTGATGCTCAGTTAAATTTCATTCATCTTTGCTCAGTCAGTATAGTTGTTGAAGAAGACATGTCAATATTGAAAGATTTATATTCAGAATACTTCAAGAAAATAACTCATTATTTAATCTTTTTATCGCGTTCATTTGAAATGTTAACAAAAGAATTTCGAAAGTTCAAACATGAAGTGCTGAAATTTATGATTCAAGATAAACATTTGTTTAAAAGATTTAATAAGATTGCTTCTGTGCAAAAAGTGATGAATCTTTAAGAAGAATGCAGTAATATTCTGCAGAAACTGCATGATGAAAGTGATCATCATGAAAGAAAGAAAATATATTGAAAGATGATCAATAAATATTGATGAGAGAAGATATGAAAGAATACATGCGTGTATGTAAAATTCTGTAAAGAATGTCAGTTGTAAACATCAAGATGAAAGAAGAAAACTTCGCATTCTATCTGAATCTTGAAAGTTTGAAAGAAGATTAAGATGAATGTCATTTACATGTTTTCAAGCGAAGAAAAATATTATATTGTCTTGACAAGAAATGACTTCTTGAAATGAGTAGAAGAAAGAACTCTAAAAGCAGCAACTTCGAAAACGATAATGAAATTTCTGTAAGAAAATGTAATTTGCAAACACGACTGTTTGAAAAGATTTGTTATGAACGAAGAATCGAAGAACAAAGAAATTGTAGAAACGCTGATTGAGAAATATAAAATAAAGTGAGTGATGATGTTGACTTATCATTCACAAATGAATGATCTTGTGAAGAGAGATCATACAGCTGTTGTGAATGTCTTAATCAAGATGACAGTCGATGAAAGCATGAGATAAGTTGAAAACTTTGTCAGTGTACTATGAGTAGACAGAATCATCATGAGAACTTTCATTGAAATGACTTCATATTATGTCTTGTATGACTGCAATGTCATTCTTTTTATAGAACTTGATGTTTCAATCTGACAGATTCTTTCATGAAGCAATGTTTGCACATGTCATGATGTCAGATCATCAACTTGATTTAAAACATAAATTGTTGATGTCTTAAATAATCTTGATTCATTGAATCTGTTTCGCAGTTCAATGAATCAAGTCATCAATTTAATCATCATCATCTTAATTTAGTTTCAGCAATTCTGTTTCAATCATTTCAGTCATGTGCATAAATCTTTGCAATCTTAAGTCATAAAACTACTGTCTAGTCTTGATTCTGCTCAATTTATGTATATAAAAGTTGAGTTCTCATTCTTTTCTTTTACTCTTTGTCTTTCATCTTATACATTATTTGATGTATTGTCTTGTATTTAGATTTTATCAAAGTAATAATAATATCAGTCTTTTATATTGATAATATTTTTAATTTAACTCAGTCTTTAACATTACAAAAGATCTACACTTTCTGCAACGTTTTCATATATTGAAATCTCGTCTAGTTATTCTTTTGCTCAAATGAAGTCATCTCACAATCTTTTAATTGACGATAAGCATGCTGTTGAACAGTTCACTCAAAGTGTGATCGAAAATTCAGTTGAGATCTTTCATGCAATGCGTGAGCTTTAAAATTAAGTTCGACAACATGATGTCATCATTTCATTTTCATTCATCATTTTCAGTTCTTCAATTTATATAGAATTGAATTCTCAGTCTTTTGCAACGATAGCTCAGATCATTGCACAAATCTTAAACAATCAATCTTCTTTTGTCGTTCATCTCTTTGTGAATTCTGTCGCTGTCTTCATCGCTTCTAGATTCAAGAAGCTTCTCAACATATTTGAATATGAGAGAAACAAAGATTGATTAAATGCATGAAAGCAGAGTCTGATACAGCGCATGAACGTGAATGATGATCATTATTTCTTTCATTGAGTCAAGATCATCTATGTCGAGTCATGACTCATCATAAATAAGAAGATTCACAATTTAATGAATCAATATTGAGTTAATGATCTTTGTATCATTTTCATCTTCACAGATTGATAACATAAGTTGCATCATTGCTGTAACAATTCTTTCAAGACAGAAGATGCTCATTTATATCTTCGCGAAATTCTGAAGCAAGACATGAATAGCTTTGTTGACTATTATAATCTCTTCTATCAAAAGAAAGAACATTCTTTGATGAAAGATTTTTTGTTGATTGACTGTCTGAAGCATAATGTCAATTATTTCACTCAAGTCATCATCTTTTTCTGATGAAATCTCAATGAAACTTAATCATTCATCTTTCATCAATGAGTTCAAGCATTCTCTGACATCAACGAAGAGCTTCAGCAGCTTAAACATCGTTAATCTTGCTTCGTCTTCATCATTGTTTCATTCATCAAAGTTAAGAATATCTCTGCATTAATTAGTAACTCTTTGAGTTCAAAGATCATTATCTTTATGACTGTTGTTTTGACAGTATCTTTGTCTCTTTCTTTCTCATCTTTCAATGAATCAATAAATCTAAGTTTCGTCATTGTCATTGTTCAAGATAAGACTCTGATCATTTCTAAAATCAAGAAAATTTGCAACAAGTAAAAGCTGTGCTACTATTGCAAATTGCAACATTCAAGCAAAATCATTAAAGAATGTTCAAATAAGAAGCTCTTCACTCTGCGTATCATGAATGTTTATGACAATGACATCATCAATATAAATGAAGAAGTCTCGCTGCTCGCAGAAAAAATCTAGTTTCTGAGCTAAGTCACGCTCAGAAATCTGTATACATATCATTTTGTTTACTAATCTCAATCTTTTTACTCTCACTTCAATTATATAGAAAGTTTTCTGCTAAATCTGTCTTGAAACTCTTTGAATTCAATTCAACATTCAAAGATAGTCACATGATAGTATTTTGTATTTTACATCAAGCTCAATTTAAAGTTCTCACTCTTGCAAACTTCAAGAATTTGATGATCAAGTCACTTTAATCAATGACATTATTCATGTCATCAAAATCACAATGATTCTTGATGAACACATTGAAAAACTATTCTTTTATATCATTGAATTAAGTCAGTATCTCATCATCATAAGTTTATCATGACTTCATCATCACGTCATTGATGTTAATTTTGAGCACAATATTCTTATTTTATCTTTCTTCTTTTGTCTTAATCATTATTGCTCATTCTTCGTCAAGATCTATGATTTTAATCAACAAGAAGAAAATTTCTCGTTCAAAGTTAACAAAGTAGCTTTCTTTTAATCTCACTCTCAATTCACTCACAAGAAGTAACTCAGTTCATGAATTATTCACAAGAAGTAATTCAGTTTACAGATTATTCACAAGAAGCAATTCAGCACTCAGTTCGCTTGTAAAAAGCAATCTAGTTTCTCATTCGCTTGAAAGAAGTAATTTAGTTTTCAGTTCACTTGCAAGAAGCAATCTAGTTTCTCATTCTTTTGAAAGAAGTAACTCAGTTTTCAGTTCGCTCACAAGAAGTAATTCAGTTCTCAGTTTGCTTGCAAGAAGTAATTCAGTTTCTCGCCTGCTCACAAGAAGCAATATAATTTTCCATTTGCTCATGAGAAGTCAACTAATACTCAGCTCATTTACAAGAAACAAATCTCATTCAGTCTTGTCTCTCATCTGAAACAAGAAGCTTCTAGTTGTATTCTTCAAGTCATTCAAAAAGAATATTCATTAAAAATCAAGTGTCAAAATTCTTTTCTTTCTAGAACTTCTGTTGTTCTTCAAGCAGATCAATTCAATCAATCTTTTATACAACTTGACATAATTGAGTTGAAACCTTAAAGCTTTGATCATGCTGCTCATGTCAAAGACATTGAAGTGTTTAACATCATTCTAAAGAAAATCGATGTCTTCTTGAATCTTGAGTCAATCTCATCTTTTAGTTCAGACTTTAACAAGTCAAAATCGCGTTGCATGACTTTGACTATTCATTCAAAGAACTGTTCAACTTTTGCTCAGTTCTCATCTCATTCTCAAGACAGTACATATGATAAAAATCATCGTCTGAATCTTCATCAAATGAAAAAGAAATTTCATTCAACTGCATTCACGACACAAGAAGATCTTGAAGTCTATTAACAAAGTAAGAATGTCGATTCAGTCACAATTCTATCATTTAAATATTTCAAGTTTTTAAACGTCTTCTTCAAGAAGAACGTCGATATCTTGTCTTTACATCAAGCTCATGATCATGTCATACATCTTAAAGAAAATGCTCAATTCTCAGTCTTCGCTTTATATGACATGAGTTGTGACAAAATTCTAGAACTTTGTCGTTATCTGAATGAGAATTTGAGCAAAGATTTCATTCAAGTCAATCACTTTCAGACGATTATCTCTGTTCTCTTCATCAAGAAATTCGAAGAAGAACTTTGCTTCTGCGTAAACTATTGAGATCTGAATGCTATCACAGTCAAGAATCGATATTCTTTATCTTTGATCTCAGAAACGCTGAATCATTTAAGTCGAGCTAAAATCTTTATCAAGCTGAATATCATTTCTGCGTTCAATTGACTTTGAATCAAAGAAGAAGATGAAGTTTTCATCGTCTTTCACACTCAATTTGAATTATTCAAGTATTTAGTCATGCTTTTCAATCTATGTAATGAGTCTGTCTTGTTTCAAGAGTATATCAACAATACTCTTTGCAAACATTTAAATAAGTTTTATACAGCTTATCTGAATAACATTTTGATCTATTTTGACAATGAACTCGAGCACAAGATTCATGTTAAGCTCATTCTGCAAAAGCTGCGAGAAGCAAATCTTCAGATGAATATAATCAAATGCAAGTTTCATGTCACTTAAGTTTCATATTTAGAATTGATAATCATCATCGAAGAAATCAAGATGAACTCTTCTAAAATAAACATCATTGTCAACTGACTCATCTTGATCAACGTTAAAGACGTTCAAAGTTTTCTAGATTTCGCGAACTTTTATAGAAGATTCATCTATGACTATAATAGAATTGTTACGATCCTAGCTACGCACCTATGTTGGTAGCTATGTTGGTGGCTATGTTGATGACTATCGCCGGCCGCTCGCCGCTAGGCTATAGGGTTGTTCCGAGGCCAACCCTATTCAGGGTTAGCTTATGTTCTCCTGAGTCATATAGATAGCCGGCTCTTCCCTTCTAGATACTTTCCTTCCTTAGCATTTATATACTCGTTACATTACACCCATATGACTCGCTCTATGCTGGCCCCTAACAAGAATAACTATCTCGCTCACTCATCTCATCAGAAAAGATGTACTCTTTGTTTGATTTCAGAAATGTCAGATTGCATTCAACATTCTTAAGAAAGTCTTCACTTTCAAAATTATTCTTCATTACTATAATTCAGATCATAAAATTGTGATAGAAATCGATGCTTTGAACTATGTATTCAAAGACATTCTTTCTCAATATGATGAGAACGAGATTCTTCATTCAGTCGCTTACTTTTCAAAGAAGCATAACTCAGTCGAGTGTAATTATGAAATCTACGATAAAGAACTCATGATCATTGTTTGCGCTTTCAAGAAATAATGATCAGAACTTGAAGACTTTATCTATTCTGTTGAGATGATCACGAATCATAAAAATCTTGAGTATTTCATGTCAATTAAGCAGTTGAGTCATCATTAAACTCGTTGAAGTGAGTTTCTGTCTAGATTCAACTATCACATTGCTTATCATTTCGACAAGATTGATGATAAGTTGAATGCTCTGACACATCATTTAGAAGATCTTTTTAAAGAGAGAAATACATTCGATTCTTGACATCAATATCAATATCAGACAATTCTGAAAACTCATGTTTTAGATCTTAATATTGTTGAGAATTTCGCTCTTGACATTTTCAACATCAAAGTCATGAAGCTTCAGTCACAAATCATTGTTCTAGACTCAGTTCAGTTACATCTGTTTTCAATTATTTCAGCACTCTTGCAAATTTTAGTTTTCATGAATTTAGAAATCAAAGAATTCGACGTTGAAGATGTCAAGTCTCAGCTAAATCAAGACATTCTGAATCTTGATAAAGATTCTGCTGACATTTTCACTCAGACATTGTAAAAGCAAGTCAAAATTTCTTAATAACAACTCACTTTATTCAAGAATGACTAGTGATTGTGATTGTAATTCATACATTCTTGTGACATTGATTTAGACTCAACTCATGAAAAACTCTATGCTATTTATATTGAGTGAACAAAACTCTCTAAGAGAGAAAATCACTCATCATTTATATGATTGCTTCACGCAGTCAAAACAATAAGATTGACACTGTGTTATCAAGTAATGAATTTATAGCTTTTATTCAGCACATGATGCTTAAGTAAACTCTTGATGAAAGTGTCTGTGCTGTTTAATTATGATGCATCGTCTTTGCTCTGCTCTTTATTGATAATATTCTATACAACGATGTTTTGATTCAATTTTCAATTCAAAGATGAAAGATGTTTTCTTTGCACTTGTGATGTTCATGATTGTAACATACATAGAGCTGTGTTCTCTTACTTAATGATTGTCATTCATTGAGCAGAGAAATATGTGATGAAAGAGAGATGCACATGATGAGAAGATAAAGTGTGATTGTACTAAGTAATTCTTTTCTTCTTCTGATTTGACTTATGTCACATAGACGTTGAATGAATTGTTAGTATAAATGTGCATTTGCAATCATTTGATGTTTGACTCTGATCAATAAAAGAGAATGTGTTTTGATTGTTCTCTTGAACTCTCGATTTTTCATGTGAATAAATGAATGACTTGACGTCAAGTAAAGAAGATGAGTTCAAGTCTTCTCAGTATATCAGTGTGATCAACGAGTCACTACTTCTTCAAGCACTGTAATCACGACTCTTAATACTTGAAATGACTATTTTATCTGATATCTTTTCATCAATTACTTGATGACACTGTCAATGTGATGAAGACGTTTCAATATTGACGCAGTCAATGAGTTGCAAATGCTTCAATCATTTGTAATTATAACTTGCAGACTCTTCATCTGAGTTGTCTTTTTCACTAATAGTGTCTTTTCATCTCTTATTGACATTGACATGTCATTAATCTTCTTCGTAAATTGATTGTAACTGTTAGAAAAGATGTTGTCACATGAATGAAAACTCTGCATGATAACTTTTCTAATCATGCAACGTTTTAACATCATTTAAACTGCGTTGAATTGAGATTTCTTGACTCTTCTGACTTCTATTCAAACATAGAATAGAATCAAAAGATTTGTAGTTGACATCATGTACAGATAAATCTTGTTGTCAGCTCAAGAATGACTAGTGAGAAAGAAGAATGAAAAATGATGAATATTAAGCATGAGAGAATTGAAAAAAAGAGAAGAGATATAGCTGAGATAAAAAGAATCATGATGAACAGATGAGACTTGAAGTTACTGAATCTTTGAATCTCAAAGAAAAATTCTTTATTGTATTCAGTAAAAAGAGAAGCAATAAATAAAATGCATACTGTCATTGCAAGAATTCAGAATGAGCATTTGATCAAAGCAATAATGAAGCAGATAATATATCATAAAGTGATGCAGACAATTATCAGCAAAGATTAAGTTTCAATCTTCTCATTCTTACAATTCACAAACTTCAACAAATTGATCATGAATCAGATTGAAGTTATGTTAATGAATAAAAAGTTAAATCATATGAACTGAAGCTGAGTAGAATCTGACTTGCTATGTGAATGTATCAGCGACATGATTTTGAAAACAAATCATGTCAAGACTGTTTTTAACGCATCAGCAGTTTTGCAGTTCAATTTCAAAAAAAGATCAAGATCATTGATATTGTTGTTGCAATCAAGACACTCATCAATAATGTTGAAGAATGAAGATTTACACTTCATGTTGACTGCAAGCAATGTAATAATGATCTCAGATCTTAATTCATTAATGTCAGCGATGCAAAGTCTGATAAAATCTCATCAATTATCAAGAGTTATCACATAAATTTCTTTTGACATGATCACTTCGTTCACGTCGTTAAATTCTTTAAAAACATCATACATACATTTTCTTATGTCTTTTCATTTTCTTATCTCGATTGCTTCAACGTTCTTGAAGCTAGCAGAATATGATGAGCAAAGACTTGCTTTCTTGCTAAATGTAATCATGAACAATGAAAAGATTCTTCTATAGTACAGCTTAGAAACAGAAATAAATGATACTGTGAATGTCTGCAAGAAAGCTATCATTGCAACAGTGATAGAAAGCGTATGATCGAAAGTTCAATGATTGCATTATCAAATCATTGAAAATATTTGAGAAATGAAAGAGAGTAAAGCATGCTTTTGCATATGAATGTTTCATACATGAAAGCAGAAACTCAATTATCTTGATTCAATATCTTTGATTGTGACAATGAAGTTGCTAAGAGAATATTGCTTTGAAACTAAGAGTGAAGAAACATTTGTATATCATTCACATCTTCAAAAACAGAGAAATAGACTCAAGCTACTGATGAATGAGCTGTCATTTGAAATACTTATTGATTGTCAGAAACTGAGCTAAACTAGAGATATTATTAATATAAAAGACTGGTATTATTATTATTACTTTGATAGAATTTAGATACAAGACAATACATCAAATAATGTACAAGATGAAAGACAAAGAGCAAAAGAAAAGAATAAAAGCTCAACTTTTATATACATGAATTGAGCAGAATCAAGACTAGACAGTAGTTTTATGACTTAAGATTGCAAAGATTCATACATATGACTGAGATGATTGAAACAGAATTACTGAGACTAAATTAAGATGATGATGATTAAATTGATGACTTGATTCATTGAATTGCAAAACAGATTCAATGAATTGAGATTATTTAAAACATCAACAATTTATGTTTTAAATTGAGTTGATGATTTAACATCATGAAAGTAACTTTTCTCTTCAAGATTGAGCTTCTGCAAGACAATGAGAAGAAACAAGATGAAACAAGAAAGAATTGAAAATAAAGATTAAAACAAGACAAGAATTGATGTAAATGCATTTTAATGTGATGAAGCACAGATGAGATTAGAATAAATCTGAGTCACATCTGAGTCAAATTTGAGCAAGATGTCTGAAGAGTAAAATGATATGAGACGCATTTTAACATGATGATGTACAGAAAATTGAAACACATTTGAGTCACATCTGAATCAGATTTAAATGAGATGTTTGAGTCAGATCTAAACAAGATTTGAGTCAGATTTAAGTAAGAAAAAGATGAAATGCAGTTTAATATGATGATGCACAGATAGATGAAATGCATTTTAACGTGATGATGCATGACAAAACTAGAATACATCTGAGTCACATTTGAGTCAGATTTAAGCAAGAAATCTGAGTCAGATTTAAACAAGATTTGAATCAGATTTAAACTGAATTAAAATGATGAAGATTGAATTTAATGTTCTTAACATTGACATTGAGATATCAGATACAACAGTACATGTGATTCTTTGACGACAGAGTTGACGAGATGATATTCATTAAGTGCTTGTTCATAATTATTCAGAAGATGAAAAGATTCTTAAGTAGAAAAATGATCTTTTCAATCAATGTAATACTTGAGCAGAAATGAATTATAGCATTTATCATGCTTGAAGTTTAATATGCTGTTTACATATCAGAATCTTTCATTATTCTTAATGATAATAAGTTTTCAAGATTTCTGACGTTGATTTGAAAGAAAATCACTTGTGATATGATTTAAAAGAATGACATGAAAGATTGAATGAATCTTCATGAATGCTGAAAAATTTAACTCGATGATCAGAAAATTGTTTTTGAAAACACGCTTGATCTTGAAGAAATCAACATTATGATCATTTAACTTGACAGTGAGATGAGCGATGCTGAGATTGCAAGCATTCAATCAAACTTCATCTTTGATGAAGTATTTAAAACAAGAATGATGAAAGAGATTAACATTAAATTTGTAAATGATCTGAGCTATAAGCATCTTATTATGTAAATGCTCAGTTAATTTCTTCATCTTCTTGATGAACTCTTTAACATTGATTAACTTGTTTTGAGCTTGAGATGTAAGATTTTCAAGCAGAGACTCAGAAAACTTAAAGTCTAAACATAAGTTTTGATTTAAATTGATCAAGAAGAATGATGTTAAAGTGATTGATGATAATGTGTTATTGATGATGAATTCAATTTCAGAAAGTCACTTAATTCAGTCATTCTGCATATAGTTGATGAAGACTTGAAGATAATGCTTCATGACAGCATTGACTTTCTTGATTTGATCATTGATTTCAAAGTGATACATTGTTAATAACTTAACATTTATCTTTAACATTTTACACATATGTTTTCAGACATCAAAGATGAATTGTGTATCTTGATCAGACATGAAAAACTCAAGTAAATCATGATGTTTTCAAACATGAACATAAAAGCAGTTGATAACTTCTTTAACTTTCATAAAAGTGATGAGAACTAAATGTTTCATTTTGATAAAATGATCAATGAAGATTAAAATATATTTATATATGATATTCATGAAGATACTGAGCGATAAAGAATCTACATAATTCATGAAAATATCACGTCAACGATGTTCAAGAACTGAAAGAAAATGCAATCATTCTTGAGTTCATTGTTTAAAGAGCTTGAAATGTGTGCACACGTGACAGTTTCATACGAAGCGTTGAACATACTTATAAATGTTCAATCATCAGTAAGCTTGATTGATCAGTTCATAGCTTTTTGCTTTTTCTGAATGATCATCAACGACATTATCATGAGTGAGCTGAATGATATGAAAACATAGTTTATTTAAGTTGAGCACATACTTTCTTTCTTGAAAGTACAGATGATTCTTGTATTCTTCACACTTGACTAGAAAGATTTTGTTGTGATATTGTGCTTCATTGCAAAGTGCTTCAATTATTTAAGCTGCAAATTTGTCATTGATTTTGATTTACTTTCACAATGTCTGAGTGAGAATGTCAGCAGAATCTTCATCAAGATTCAGAATGTTTTGATTTAGCTAAGACTTGACGTTTTCAACATTGAATTCTTTGATTTCTAGATTCATGAAAGTTAAAATTTGCAAAAATGCTGAGATAATTGAAAACAAATGTAACTGAACTGAATTTAAAGCGATGATTTGTGACTGAAGCTTCATGACTTTGATGTTGAAGATGTCAAAGATGAGATTCTTAACAATATTGAGATTTAAAACATGAGTTTTCAGAATTGTCTGATGTTGATATTGATGTTAAGAATCAAATGTATCTCTTTCTTTAAAAAGATCTTCTGAGCGACGTGTCAGAACATTCAACTTATCATTGATCTTATTGAAATGATAAGCGATGCAATAGTTAAATCTAGACAGAAACTCACTTCAACAAGCTTGATGATGATTCAACTGCTTAATTGACATGAAATATTCAAGATTTTTATGATTCGTGATCATTTTGACAGAATAGATAAAGTCTTCAAGCTCTGATCATCATTTCTCAAAAGCATAAACAATGATCATGAGTTTTTTATTGTAGATCTCGTAGTTACACTCAACTGAGTTATGCTTCTTTGAAAAGTAAGCGACTGAATGAAAAATCTCATTTTCATCATATTGAAAGAGAATGTCTTTGAACACGTAGTTTGAAACATTAATTTCTATCACAATCTTGTGATTTGAATTATAGTGACGAAGAATAATCTTGAAAGTGAAGACTTTTTTAAGAATGTTGAATGCAATTTGACATTTCTGAAATCAGACAAAAAGTACATCTTTTCTGATGAAACGAGTGAGCGAGATAGCTATTCTACTATAGTCATAAATGAATTTTCTATAGAAGTTCGCGAAATTTAAAAAACTTTGAACGTCTTTAACGTTGATCAAGATGAGTCAGTTGACAATGATGTTTATCTTAAAAGAATTCATCTTGATCTCTTCAATGATGATTATCAATTCTAGATATAAAACTTGAGTGACATGAAACTTGCATTTAATTATATTCATTCGAAGATCTGCTTTTTGCAGCTTTCGCAGAATGAGCTTGACATGAATTTCATGCTCAAGTTCATTGTTGAAATAGATCAAGATGTCATTCAGATAAGCTGTATAAAACTTATTTAAATGTTCACGAAGAGTATTGTTAATATACTTCTGAAACAAGACAAACTTATTACATAAATTGAAGAGCATGACTAGATACTTGAATAATTCAAATTGAGTGTGAAAGATGATGAAAGTTTCATTTTCTTCTTTGATTTGAAGTCGATTGAATGCAGAAATGATATTCAGCTTGATAAAGATTTTAGCTCAACGTAGACAATTCAGCATTTCTGAGATCAAAGATAAAGAATATCAATTCTTGATTGTGATAACATTCAGATCTTAATAGTTCACGCAGAAGTGAAGTTCTTCTTCCAGTTTCTTAATGAAGAGAACAAAGACAATCATCTGAAAGCAACTGACTTGAATAAAAATTTTGCTCAGATTTTCATTCAGATAACGACGAAGTTCTAGAATTTCATCATGATTTATGTTATACAAAGCAAAGATTGAAAATTGAGCATCTTCTTTAAGATGTATGACATGATCATGAACTCAATGCAAAGACAAGATATTAACGTTTTTCTTGAAGAAAACATCTAGAAACTCAAAATATTTAAATGATAAAATTGTGACTGAATCAACGTTCTTACTTTGTTAATAAACTTTAAGATCTTCTTGTGTCATGAATGCAGTCAAATGAAATTTCTTTTTCATTTAATGAAGATTCAAACAATGATTCTTATTATACATACTGTCTTGAAAACAAGATGAGAACTGAGCAAGAGTTGAACTGTTCTTTGAATGAATAATCAAAGTCGTGTAACGCAGTTTTGACTCGTCAAATTCTAGACTAAAAGATGAGATTAACTCAAGATTCAAGAAGACATTGATTTTCTTTAAAATGACGTTAAACACTTCAATATCTTTAACATGAGCAGCATGATCAAAGCTTTGAACTTTCAACTCAACTATGTTAAGTTGTATAAAAGATTGATTGAATTGATCTGCTTGAAAAACAACAGAAGTTTTAAAGAGAAAAGAATTTTGACACTTGATTTTTGATGAGTATTCTTTTTGAATGACTTGAAGAATACAACTAGAAGTTTCTTGTTTCAGATGAGAAACAAGATTGAATGAGATTTGTTTCTTGTGAATGAGCTGAATATTAGTTGACTTTTTATGAGCAAACGAAAGATTATATTACTTCTTGTGAGCAGATGAGAAACTGAGTTACTTTTTGCAAGTGAATTGAGAATTGAATTGCTTCTTGTGAGCGAACTGAAAACTGAGTTGCTTCTTTCAAGTGAATGAAAGACTAAATTGCTTCTTACAAGTGAACTGAAAACTGAATTGCTTCTTTTGAGTGAATGAAAGACTAAATTGCTTTTTGCAAGTGAACTGAGTGCTGAATTACTTCTTGTGAGCAATCTGTAAACTGAATTACTTCTTATGAATGATCTGTAAACTGAATTACTTCTTGTGAGTGATTCATGAACTGAGTTGCTTCTTGTGAGCGAATTGAGAGCAAAACTGAGAAAAAGCTACTTTGTTAACTTTGAATGAGAAATTTTCTTCTTGTTAATTAAAATCATAGATTTTGATAAAAAATGAATAACAATGATTAAGACAAAAGAAGAAAGACAAGATAAGAATATTGTGTTCAAAATTGACATTAATGACGTGATGATGAAGTTATGACAGACTCATGATGATGAAATATTGACTTAATTCAATGACATAGAAAAATAATCTTTTGATGTGTTCATTGAAAATCATTGTGATTTCAACGACATAAGTAATGTCATCAATTAAAGCAACTTGATCATTAAATTCTTGAAGTTTGCAAGAGTAAATTAATTGATGCAAGAAAAAATGATGTTGTTGCATGAAGAATTTATTCATAAAGACATAAGTAAAGACTTCATTATCAATCAGAGCGAGAATGAAAACTTTAGATTGAGCTTGATGTAAAATACAAAATACTATCATGTGATTATTTTTGAATATTGAATTGAATTCAAAAAGTTTCAAGACAAATTTAGCAGAAAACTTTCTATATAATTGAAGTGAGAATGAAAAGATTAAGACTAGTAGACAAGATGATATGTATACAGATTTCTAAGCGTGACTTAGCTCAGAAACTAAACTTTTTTCGCGAACAGCGAGACTTCTTCATTTATATTGATGACATCACTGTCATAAACATTCATGATATGCAAAGTGAAAAACTTCTTATTTGAGTATTCTTTAATGATTTTGCTTGAATGTTGCAATTTGCAGTAGTAGCACAGCTTTCACTTGTTGCAGATTTTCTTGATCTCAGAAATAATCAGAGTCTTATCTTAAATGATGACAATGATGAAACTTAAATTCATTGATTTATTGAAAAATAAGAAAGATGAAGATGAAGATATTGTTGAAACAACAGTCACAGAAATGATGATCTTTGAATTCAAAGAATTACTAGTCAATGCAAAGATGTTCTTAACTTTGATGAATGAGATGATGATGAAGATGAAGTGAGATTAATGATGCTTAAGTTGCTGAAACTCTTCATTGATGTCAGAGAATGCTTGAACTCATTGATGAAAGATGAATGATTGAGTTTCATTGAGATTTCATCAGAAGAAGATGATGACTTGAGTGAAATAATTGACATTGCGCTTCAGACAGTCAATCAATGAGAAATCTTTCATCAAAGAACATTCTTTCTTTTGATAAAAGAGATTGTAGTAATCAACAAAGCTATTTATGTTTTGCTTTAAAGTTTCACGAAAATATAAATGAGCATCTTCTGTCTCAAAAAAATTGTTGCAATAATGATGCAACTTATGTCATCAATCTGTGAAGATGAAAATGATACAGAAATTATTGATTCAATATTGACTTATTAGATTGTGAGTCTTCTTATCTATGATGAATCATGACTCAACATAGATGATCTTGACTCGATGAGAAAGATAATGATCATCGTTCACGTTCATGCGCTGTATCAAACTCTGCTCTCATGCATTCAATTAATCTTTGTTTCTTTCATATTCAAATATGTCAAGAAGCTTCTTGAATCTAAAAGCAATGAAGACAGCAACAGAATTTGCAGAAAAATGAATGACAAAAGAAGATTGATTATTCAAGATTTGTGTGATGATCTGAGTTATTATTGCAAGAGACTGAGAATTCAATTCTATATAAATTGAAGAATTGAGAATGATGAATGAAGATGAAATGATAATATCATGTTGTTGAACTTGATTTTGAAGCTCTTGCATTACGCAAAAGATTTCAACTGAATTTTCGATCATACTTTGAGTAAACTGTTCAACAGCACGCTCATCGTCAATTAAAAGATTATGAAGCAACTTTATTTGAGCAAAAGAATAACTAGATAAGATTTCAATGTATGAAAACGTTGCAGAAAGTGTAGATCTTTTGTAATGTTAGAAACTGAGCTAGATTAAAGATACTATCAATATAAAAGACTGATATTATTATTATTACTTTGATAGAATCTAGATACAAGACAATACATCAGATAATGTATAAGATGAAAGACAAAGAGCGAAAGAAAAGAACGAGAACTCAACTTTTATATATATGAATCGAGCAGAATCAAGACTAAACAATAGTTTTATGACTTAAGATTGCAAAGATTCGCGCATACAACTGAGATGATCAAAACAGAATTGCTGAAACTAAATTAAGATAATGATGATTAAATTGATGACTTAATTCATTGAATTGCAAAACAGGTTCAATGAATCAAAATTATTTAAAACATCAACGATTTATGTTTTAAATTGAGTTAATGATCTGACATCATGACATTGATCATATAAATATCATATATGACTATAGATTTCAACTAAATTTCGTGAAAATCAATGTTACTTTTGCAGACTGATTTCATCAAGATAGTCGTTTCTTTCGCTTCATTGACTCACTACAACTATTTCAACTATGATTGCATATGTTACAAAACTATAAGATTGATACATCTTTAATTCATAATATGTTCATAGAAAAGATCAAGTATCAGAAGTGAAAGAAAAATGATGCAATAATGTTATTAAATGTGTTTAATTAAATATTGAATGACAATACATGAGTCTTGATAAAAGAGAAACTAAACATGTACTTATGACATCAGAGAAATGACTTAAATCTTACAAATCACGACTGATTGAGAATGATTATGTACATCACGTTGCAACAATTAGTACATCAAAATATAATGTACTATCTCATTACTATGACTTTTCAATTGAATCACGAAATCAATCTTCTGATCTTTTCATATTTCATGAAAATTACTTTCAAGAATGATTCAGAACTCATAAGACATGTAAATCTGAATGTTAATGATTTAATGAGTGATAGAGAACAAAGTCAAATTCAAAGCACGGCAATGTTTGCAAATGAATTAATTAATAAAGATGATGAATTCATTCTTGATCTACATCTTTGCATGAAAAAATGATGAAAAGAGACAATCAAGCGAAATCTAGTAATGAATGAGTATACTCACTGCGTAATACTCAAAATGTTCAATGAGAATGATTCATGAAGATCAGATCTGAAATGAGTGAATCAATCTTACTTCACAGACAGTGTTTGTTTCTGAATGTTACATTTATCACATGACAATAAAGATAAATCTGATGAACAATGCATTGCAATGTTCATTTATCACACAGCGATCTTCAAAGATAAAGTCAACATGAAAGTTGCAAAATGTAAAATTAAGAATGAAATGATCATTGTATTACAAGATTAAAGATTCATCAATGTGATCTCTTCTGAACTAGAAAATGATAAATAAAAGAAAGTATCATTTTGTCATTTTGTCATCATGAAAATTCAAGAAGTATGTTCAACTTCAAACATGCTGATAGATCTTTAAAGCTGAAATTCAATGAAGATGTTGAAAGAAAGAAGTCTTTTGTTTGATCAAAATCTGAAGCAAGTAAAAGAGTTTGTTGAATTTCATTGAAAATCTGCATTGAATCAGATTGTGATTGTGATTGATTGTAATTGTAATTCATACATTCTTGTGACATTGATTTAGATTCAACTCATGAGAGACTTTATGCTATTTATATAAAGTGAACAAAACTTTCTGAAAAAGAAAATCACTCATTGTTTATATGACTGCTTCACGCAGTCGAAACAATAAGATTGACACTGTGCTATCAAGTAATGAATCTATAGCTTTTATTCAGCGTGTGATGCTCAAGTAAACTCTTGATGAAAGTGTCTGTGCTGTTTGACTATGATGCATCATCTTTGCGCTACTCTTCATTAATGATATTTTATACAATGATGTTTCAATTCAATTCTTGATTCAAAGATGAAAAATGTTTTCTTTGCACTTGTGATGCTCATGATTGTAACATACATAGAGCTGTGTTCTTTTACTTAATGATTGTCATTCATTGAGCAGAGAAATATGTAATGAAAGAGAGATGCACATGATGAAAAGATAGAGTGTGATTGTATTAAATAATTCTTTTCTTCTTTTGATTTGACTTGTGTCACATAGACATTGAATGAATTGTTAGTATAAACATGCAATTGTAATCATTTGATGTTTGATTCTGATTAATGAAAGAGAATGTGTTCTGATCATTCTCTTGAACTCTCGATTTTTCACATGAATAAATGAATGACTTGACATCAAGTAAAGAAGATAAACTCAAGTTCTCTCAGTATATCAATGTGGTCGACGAGTCACTACTTCTTCAAGCACTGTAATCACGACTCTCAATACTTGAAATGATTATTCTATCTGATATCTTTTCATCAATTACTTAACGACATTGTCGATGTGATGAAGATGTTTTGATATCAATGCAGTTGACAAATTGCAAATTCTTTGATCACTTGTAATCACAACTCGCAGACTCTTCATCTGAATTGTCTTTTTCACTAGTAGTATCTTCTCATCTTTTACTGACATCAACATGTTATTAATCTTCTTCGTAGATTGATTGTGACTGTTAGAGAGAATGTTGTCGTGTGAATGAAAACTCTGCATGATGACTTTTCTGATCACGCAACGTTTTAACATCGTTTGAACTGCGTCGAATTGAGATTTCTTGACTCTTCTGACTTCTATTCAAACATAGAATAGAATCAAAAGATTCGTAGTCAGCATCATGTACAGATAAATCTCGTTGTCAGTTGCATTGAATCAAATGAGAAAAACTTATAAAAGAATGAAAGAAATAAAGATTGCAGTCTATGAATCTAAATTCTATTTCTACTACGTTAAAAATGATATTAAGTTGATGAAAGACAATGAATGAAAGTGTTAGGGGCCAGCATAGAGCGAGTCATATGGGTGTAATGTAACGAGTATATAAATGCTAAGGAAGGAAAGTATCTAGAAGGGAAGAGCCGGCTATCTATATGACTCAGGAGAACATAAGCT